>Ga0210059_1000975_pt1 | contig 41009 bp, 26 predicted proteins | sample Ectturendosymbi2_FD_188042 | JGI IMG/M metagenome (GOLD analysis project Ga0210059, IMG submission 188042) | Ecteinascidia turbinata endosymbiont from Florida, USA - Sample 2 (SPAdes) (version 2) | ecosystem: Host-associated > Tunicates > Ascidians > Unclassified | place: Key West, Florida... | reverse complement strand
CAGCTGTAAAACTATCACTGTTTCAAGAAACTAACCTTTCTAACAGTATACTATACAGAGTAAAATGTCGGACAGAAGCAATAAACCATCTTTCGCGGTCTCTAGAAACTTGAAACACGCTAAATATAATTTTATTGAAGCTATAACTGATAAACTAACAGAATCCAGTAATACCACACCAAACTCTGTTTCGACATCAACTTGGTTATGTGTAACATCTAACATGATAAGCACTTCACACAAAACGTGGTAAACGTCACTTTTGTTTTTGGAACTTCTCCAAATACAAAACCTGAAGAGAAAAAGTGGGGGGACATCGCATATTATGTCCCCCCCACCTGAAAAAGCGGGGGGACATGTCCCCCGTGTTCCCCACCAAATTGCCCCCATGCTTGCAACATTGTTGGGACTTTTAGATGCCCCCAGTGATTCGGCGTCCCGGTGATTTGCCCCCCTTGCTACTGCCCTTAAACCAGTTGTCTCTAAGTATTGTTGACTGCTGAACCAAGATTTGTCATTCCAAAGCAGTTGGATAAAATTAGTTCTGCAATTGTATATTCTCTTATACTGCACCAACAGTTATTCAACAAATAGAAGAATTTGAGAGACCTTTGGAAACAGTTTGGCAAGTTTCCAGGCCATTACTGTTCATTTCATTAACACAAAATGGAAGTTGACAATGTTATAGAAAAGTTCAAATTAACGTAAAAAGTAACGGTATTGGCGTCAGGTAATGCTACGTGTATGGTTAAAGCATTTCAAGCCTTTTGCAACTCTTGTGCTTTATTGTGTTATCACTTATCTTTTCATTAGTTATTTTTACATGTAGCCTACTCTCCAAGTGGTTGCTTTTCAATGTAAAAGCGAAAACGTTCAAATTGCGAGAGAAAACTAATGTGAATCTTGACCTGGCACCACTTCAGGGATCATCCACCATATTCTCTCAAAATATGTTTCTAATTACGATTTGTAATTAATTACAAGTCTTAAGAATAATTGTAATTTGCGATTTTTAGCACAGAGTAATTGTAATGTAATTGAAAAATTTGGAGGAGTAATTGTAATTATAATTGAACAGATTTGATGTAATTGATCCAACTCTGATTCCAACCACATCCATGCGAGGCGATGCGGTCGAATAAGTTACGAAATAAAAAGATCCATCCATGGGTTGTTCTGTAGCCAGTTCCTGGTACACAAAGATGGCCAACTGCAAACAAAGAGCAGCTATTATACAAAATGGCTTATTTTCGGGTGCCCTGTAAAAGGCAGAGCTCCATAAATAGCAGATCTTGGTTGCGGAGGTTTGATGACGTAACTGGATTTGCTAAAGCCGATATTTTGCGTTGAGCAATGAGAACTAAACGGTAGTAAAAATAATTGTACTGCAAAAGATCAAGGTGGTATTACACTACAGTAAAAAAAAGTCTATTTTCAAGTTTGATAATTTGTGGTTATCTGAGTTTCACAACGGTTCGGGGACAAAAAAATAGGTTTCAACAGTTATGCAATAAAATTTTTAAACATCGCAAACTTCCATGCATTCCATGTTTGGAAGAAACACATACTAAGTTGCTATGATACAACATTTTTCCTTTAACTTTTTTCCACTCTGGTTACATTATCAAACTTTTTTCCACTCTGGTTACATTATCAAACCTCGCAACCAAGCTCTGCTATTTACGAAGCTCCGCCTTTTACAAGGCATCCATTTTCGGACCATAAAGGCGCAATTGAAGTCCCTTTGTTTACTTTTCTCAAAAATCACCTTATAATGCGATGCGCCTAATGTACGAATCTGGTTGTGCTCTTTCATCTAGAACTAAAACCAAATTATTGTATGTGGTAAGCAGTGCTATGAATGTAATTTTGCTAGTTATAATTTTTTCGTAAACAGACCATCGTGCTATGTAATAAATAACAACAATTGCAATGGGCTGTGTCAGAGAGTAGCTGGCACATACCACAATTCATATTACTCCATGGGGCTCCTGACTACTCTGGTGCACACCACAACTTTTCATTTTATTTACTGCATATTCTTGTCTGGCTTAAAAGGCATTTGTGACAGATTTAACTCCGTTTAAGCAATGACAGGTTAAAGTCCCAGTGGCAACCCCAGCACAGAATGACTACGGCACTTGGGAGTTATTGTGATAGAGTTGAATTGAATTTTTAGCTTTTCATTTGCTTCATTTAAATGCGCCTTATAATTGGGTGTGCCTTGTGTATGAAAAAAGAAGAGGTAGCATTCAATTTTTGATACTGTGTTTTATGGTCAGAAAATTACAGTAATAGTGTGATGGACCACAAATGAAATTAAAATGTAATTGGAAGTGTTGGAAGTTTGAATTTTCCACTGTTGAAATTTTTGTTGTTGCTGAAGTTTCAAAATTGAGCTAGAAAATTCTCTATGATGCCGCTGTTCAATGGTTCAACAACAACTTTTGATCATCTAAACGAAGTAGTAAAAAAGCATGGAATGGAAAAAGCTTAGCATTGAATTTTATGTGTTTTATTACAGACAAATTATATTTTGTATATACAGGTATTTGGTATATTTCTATTGCAAGATTTGTTATATACGTTATAGGAAGAATTGGCAACCCTGGACTATGCCATTACTCGAACCTGCTGAGAAGCAGCCAGAACCAAAGTTACTGGGCAGAACCAGTGGCAGTGCTCTCAGTTTTAAGGGTTTTGTCCCTAGTTCAGAACTTTTAACTCTTAGGGAGGGAAGTGGCTGTGGAACCACCCATGGCCATGGATCTTCTTTCAAAACTTATTTATTCAACCTCACTGCCTCGCATGACATGGTCCGAATTAAAGCAGTCAGTTTGTCACTCAATCAAGCAGCGTGATCCTGGTAGCGTAGCAGATGTGCTTCAGGGTCTGCTGTGCCAATGGTTTTCAGTTCGCCTCTTACCTTGGTGACATACGTTTTTGTAGTAGTGACTGGTTGCAGGTTTCAATTCATGGAACAGTTTTTCTTCACTTTTTTCAAAACTTTCCAAACTTTCGGTTTAGGGGTTAGGTTTAAGGGTTAGCGATTGTAGCTATTTATCGCCACTGGTTAAAGGCCGGGTTGGAAATTGCAGATCGCCACACCGATTCTTTAAACTGACTTACGAACCCGCAGATGGGCAACGGATCTGTCTATGGCTACATACTGAACCGATCCTAAGAAATCCTATCTCTTGAGCACAACTTAAAGGAACCCCTTTGGTTCACACAACTGCTACCTGACACACACTAGTCTGTACCCACACGTTGCAGAAACTACAGTGATGTTTTCGAACGGCAGAAAGACAGAAGCGTTACGAGTTACGACCACAACAGTTCAAACTGAAGATCTCCAAGTTTAGCAAAACAGCAAAGGCAATCTGCTGTACACCAAGTAAAGCTCGTAGAGGTGGGCTAAGCCCAACCAAAGCAGTCTCGAATCAACGTAGCAATATAAGGAGTTTTTCTGGACCCAGTCTACCAGTGAATGCAAAAACCCAACCGGACCACGCTGTCCACAAAACCAAGTGACCTCGCAATCGGGATTTTTTGCAGACCGCCGCTTGGCTGCCAACACTCATTTCCCCACGGCAAAACCTGCTTTGCCACTTCCGAAGCAAAGGATTGGCTCGCCACTAATCAAATGGCATCAGTGGCCACTTCAAGTTTTATCAATCATAACAACTGTGAGGTCACAGGTTATATGTCATTTCACTGTAAAAATTACATGTGAACTGAAATCACTAACCCTTGCAGATTGAGAAGTCAACTGCTACAATGCCACAAGTTTAAAAGTTGCATAATGTGAAAGTTGCATTTAAATTCCATCAAATATGAAGGCTGTTGACTGTAGACATAGGTATAAAACATATTTTTGATTCATGAAACAGATATGTTATTATTACTATAGTTTTTTAACGTTTTGTGTGTATGCCATGAGTGTCAATGAAATTACTTAACTGGCAGTTTTAGTATTGGTATTTCAATAAATATTTCGTTTCCTATAGCAGTACTGGTGTTATGAACTTATTTGTCTTAAGGGTTATTGCATAAATGTGAAAAGGTTTTAATGAAAGTTCAGCTATTTCTAGTCAGGGTTGATTGATTTAAATCATTTCATTTAAATCAGTAATAAAAATTAAAAAATCAAGCAAAAATCATAGTAGGTTTGAAGCTTTCTTTAATTTGTATGACACATTTAATTGGTGTTCTAATCAGTTTGACTTATTGAAGAAGGCAGAGAGTTCTTATGACAGCACAAGTTAAAAGCAAGTGAAGTGTTATCAATCATAGTAATTGTCAGGTCACTGATTCTATGTCAACTAACTACAAAAATGATATGTGGAATGAAATCGCGTTTGCAGACGCAGAAGTCAGAACTGTCAGAATGCTACAAGTTTGAAAGTGTATGCTAGCATAAAGCAGACCAGTGGCCAGATTTTAAGGTTTGGGGACAAAATAAATTGTTAGGGAGACAAGATTTTTTGTTTTTATTATATGTTCAAAATGAACTTTTCTAGACACAACAAAATTTTGGGGGCACAAAGGCCTAGGGCCTGGCATTAAGTAAAGGTTACATCTAAATTCTAGCAAGTATGTAGGCTTCATAGCTAATGAAGATATTTTAAGACTATTATCTCCTCAATGAGAGCTTTCAGATGACATATCGCACTTGACAATTAGCATGTGTGCTCATTGAGTTATTACCATTCAAAATTTATGTCAACATGAGTGATTTTGATACTACCCATTTTGTATTTGAAATTTTTCTTCACAAGTGAAGATAAAATACATGGGACAACCTTTCAAGTTTTTACAACAATTAAATGATTACAGTGAGAATGATTTAGTTTTAAAGTTAGCTGATGATTTTCTTGCTAGTCATTTTGCTTCCCTGACCATAAAAAGTACTCATTTTGTATGATCCATAACTTTGCAAAACCTTAACCAAAATCAAAAAAATTTAGTTTGTTGGAGTCAGCATGAAAAGTTCTATCTGCTTATTAAATTTGAGAAAATCTGAGATGGTCATTGACTTTTCCATTTTTTTGGTTCATTTGACATGGAATGACCCTACTGCCTTTAGGGTAGGGTTTAGATTCAAGGTTAGGGTTTAGGGTTAGAGTTTAGCCTACAGTTCACGCAATGCAGACAAGAAACTGCCAGCCACTCTTGCCATCACTAAAACCATGACAACACTTCTCGATGCAATGCATATTGGACTGAGCCATTGCAGATGTCACACTCAACTAAGCAGGTCATGTGTTCGGCCTCATCTTGAGGCAAAATAGACACTGCTGAAATTAAATTGGAAAATTAGGACCCAGGATTTTCAGTTGGTCTTAATGCTTCAGGATTAAAAGTCGAATTGCCTCACTGTGGTTGGGAAACACTGCTGTAGAATATTAGTACTCAACTTGGTATGCTACCATTTAACTGTGTACTACATGGGGTTCTAAATATCATTTTTGTGATGTTGTTTTAAAGATACAGTAGAATTTGTCTAATTATCACCGTTTGATTTATCAATTTACTCAGTTAATTACTTTTTTGTCAGTCTTGGCAGAATCTCTATCTTTTGTGTGCATTTCTGTTCACCTAATTCGTCAATTTGCTTAATTCATCACTTCTTTTTATCCCTCATAAGCACTTTGTTCAGCTAATATGTCATTTGCAGTTTTGCTTTTGATGTCTAAGCAGCTAGTACGTGTGGGAATTCAAACAACTTAAAGATCTTTATCTGAGAATTGTTGTACCTCGCAATTTGTTTATCAAATTTATACACAATGAGGGCGACCTCACTCCCCATTGACAGAGCGCAAATTAAAGTTTATTAAAATTTGAAAGGTGTTAGATCAAATGGAGGAGTCTAGATAGAGTAGAGGAATTAATTGTTGTATTCAACCATAATGTCATAACTTGTAGTTTTACTGCAAATAAAAGTATGTATATGAGCTTCTATGATAAGAGTTTTTACCTGTTTACATTTAATTCATCACTTCGCCTAAATCGTCACTTTTTTCTAATCCCTTTAATGTGACAAATTAGACAAATTCTACTGCATCAAATTTTTTTATAATTTCCGGCATGGCTCACCTACTAACAGTTGATGCAAGATGTTTTTCAGACAAATGAGTCAGCATTATTATCACTATTATAAGAACAGTTATGTTAAGCAGAGCAAGAGTTCGTGTGAAATGGTTTGTGCAGTTAAAGGTGATAAGAAAAAAGGCAAGCATCTTTATGCAATTGCAATTGATGAACTTTACGAATAATTAAAAATGTGCATGTTGTCTGATAAAATGAAGCTTGCTTACAACTGGCAAGTTTAGTAAACAATGACAATCAAAAATAATTATCAAATATATTGCCAATGAAAAGTTTTTCAAAACATGGCAATTGGCAAACCAACTAAAAAACATGGCGTTGACAGAATTGGAACTCAGCAGTTTTAATATTTTTAGGTATAAATTTAAAAAAATTTAGTCGATGACTGAAGAAACTACCCCCAACACTGCTAATCAGTTATTGTAATGCTTGGGTTTTGTAAAAAAAGTGTACATCATTCAGATTTTTGTCTGTCTGGTTATTTCTGATTGGCGTACAAATTCTGTAGTCGTGACAAGCTGTTTTTTTTCAGTCATAGACCAAAATTTTTTTGAAACAACTAAAAAGAATTAAGTCAATTTGGTCACAATATCTGAAAAAGAAGACTTCTGAACATTATTATGAATTTTAATATTATTATGGCACAAATGACCGAAATGCCTCAGCAAAAAACCTAACTGACAAGTGTTGTTTTGGAAAATATTGACTACTGATCTTCATGTACTACAGTGTTGCTGTTTTAGGCATCTAACATTTTACATGGTGTTACAGGCCTAGTGTCTTGTTTCTTTCCAATCATGGTGACATTGTGTAAAACAATATTCCAATGGTTGAAAAGTTCAACTCTGACTATAGTAACCAGATATAAATTACTGTTTCAGTCCCTGAAGAATTGTTAGTCAACTGAAATCTTCAGGCAATAAAAGTGCTATTGCATCTGTCATTGCAAGCAGTGTTTTTTCCATTGTTAGTCAATTTATTTTGTGTTTTTACAGATTGTGCAAAACAATGTAGTGAAGTGTTGATTACATCAATAGCTTGTTCATAATAAGAAAATGGTCAGAAAGCATCGCCGGCTATCTGTTAACCACATTCGGCTAATATTAGTGACAGTGTTGGCTGTACAATTTCCCAAGGTTTTGTGCCTTGTTGTGATGCAGATCACCCAAGCTCTGAGTGAACCATCCGATAACGCATCCCTTACTTTTCAAAACATCAATTTTACAAGTAAGTTTTGAAACTTGGCTCATAACTTTTGATAGTGTTGTTTTCATGCTTTTACTTTTATCAGCAAAGCCTACATCTGCTTAAAACATCTTTTGTGTAAAACGATAAAAAAGAAGCAAAGTATAACATATCTACTTACTGATATGAATAAATGTATGCTATTCTAAAAGGAAGCATGAAGATTATTGGAATAAATGCATTTGCGATTGACTACTTCTCGAGCTTTCCTGATGGGCACAAACCATTCACACTATGTTCATGTGAATCTTGTGACTTGTCAATAATACCTTTGTATAGAATGCATTTTTCTGTTGGCACTATTTCACATGTATTTATGACCTTGCATGATCGGTCTGTTGGTTAGTTTTTGGACAGCCTTTTTTATTGTTCTTGTCTTCTCACTATGAGTTAACTCTTGTTATCATGCTGAAGGGTAGTCACCTTACATTGTGTGTCAGTGTTTGATTAAAGTAGCTGTTGTGCACTCCTAAATGTAACACAAAATCAAAGGCAATACATCATGCAGAGTCATATCTCAAATTCCCAGCTTTCTTTGTGTCTCAGCAGCTGTGAACCTGAATGTAGCCTTTGTGCTCTCACAGGTTAGAGTGATCAGATTTACTGAATTATCTTATGTGTCTGCAGTTTGACGCATGTCAACAATACCTGACCAGACAACGTTCTATGGGAAGCACATGCATCAGAGTTTTTGAAAAACTTTGCATCATGTTGTGAGAGCCTCCCCAACTGGAATTAATTGAATTTCTCAATTAGTACTTATGCTGGACAAGCAACATTTTGGTACATGACACCAATAACTTACCCATTCCTGTGCTGCTTTTGAAGTTTTATGTGAAAGACAGACAAACCTTGGTTGCCAAGGCTAATGCAAAATTGCCACATGCAGGAAAATGTTTTGGAAATTTTGCACTTGTACAAATGCTTTATATGCCACAAGGTCTGAAAGCCACACATGTGTGTTTTAGTTAAGGAAATGGAATACTACTATAATTTGCCATTTGAAGCATGAAATGCATGATGAGTGAAAAGGTCTCATGGAGAGAAAACATTTTCTAGAAAATGATGGTGATGACAAAAGAGTAACTCATTACTTTTTTCTCAATGTGTCAGATAGTTCACACATCATTTTTTTTCATCAATTTTCTCAGGAATTTCTCACTGATATAATTCACAATTTTTTTGAAAAGATATGGCCTTAAAACAACGAAAAACCAATAATATATAATTATTTAATTAGGGAAGTAATTAATTCAATGCTGTTTTTAGGCCACAACTTTTGAACCAGAAATGCTAGAAAGCTAATCAAAGGCTTAAAAGACTCAGATTATAGCCTAGTCTCCAATAAAAACTTGAATAAAAAAATTCCACCTAGCAATTGTCGTTCAGGGCCAAGGGACCTTAGCCAAAATGGCCTAAAACCTACCCCATATGTCACTCAGAAAAAAAGCGAAATCCATAACTTTCCAGTTTTTTTAATGCAATCTAGAAAATTTGTTGAGTCTTAAGGGTTTGAACAACTCTTTAGCTCAGCTATGTCCAACTCGCAGCCCAGTCAAAGGTTTTGTGTGGCCCAGTTTAGTTATCACTGTAATAAAAGTAACCTATATGCTGACAACCTGTTCTTATTTTGATAATCTTGAATTTGGCCCTTTTGATGCACGTGGTCTTCAGTGCCAACTTATCATGTCTGTTACCATTGCAGTTAGTATTTGAACGCTTTCGGTACATTAGCTTAAGCTAAATTTAGTTAGCTAAGATCAAAGTAAGCCATTCAATGTGTGGCCCTGATTAATATATCACTCAATGTGCAGCCCTGGTTAAGATAGTGACATAATTTTTGGCTCAGTAATCCATTTGGGTTGGACATAGCTCCTCTAGCACAATTGGCTAGTGAGTTATGGAGTTGCTAAGATACGTTGGAAACTTCATTCGCAATGTGTTGTAATTGCATTGTGAATGTGTATTCAGTTGCTTGATTCAAAACCAAATAACTCAGAGTTATTGCCTGATTGACCTCCTATTTATGGAAAGCTGCTGGTATAGAAGCAGAACTTACCAGTAAATTTTCGATGCAATAAAGCTAGTGGGAAAAAAGTTGTCATGCTTCACACAAGAAGTACTTGCATCCACCCTATGGGAGAAAGTGTTGCAGCCTATGCCTGGAAGTTGTTTGAGGCAAAACTAAATAACTTGGAGGCAGTTTGATTGATTCCTGATTTTCAGAGCTAATGCCTGTGGGTATGCACAACATTCGTGTAAATTTTGCTGCAAAAAAATGAGTGCGAAAAAGTAATTGTGTTTTACACAACAACTGATTGCATCCACGTGATAAGAAATAATGTTGTAGCCCATGTGCAGCTAGTAAAATTGTTCGGTGCAAAACTATGTAAACGTTCTTGCTTGATTTGCCTGAAATTTTCAGGACTAATGTTTGTAGGTGTAAAGAACATACATGTAAAGTTATCAGATGTCACCTAACTGTTTTTGAAAAAGTGTTTTAGCCTAAGCGCAGTAAATTGTTCAGTGTACAGTACAATCATAGAACTCAAATGTTTTTGCTCAATTTGCCTGATATTTTCAGGGCTAATGCTTGTAGGAGTGAAAAACAAGCAGATAAATTCTTCCTTCTGGTGATTATTATTTAATATTTAGCTGACGTTTCGCCCACCTATTCAAGTAGGCTTTCTCAGGGCAATGTTTTTAACCACATATAACATGCAATTTACCAGTAACAAAAAACAATGAGCAGTACGACATACAAAGAAAAAATGCAAAACCAACCATCACGTTGTAGGAAATGGGTGACAGTATGCAACAGAAATGCTATGCAACAGCATGAGTAACAAAAAGAACAGCATTTTTCGGAGGGAAAAACATTCGTGTAAATATTTGTTTTAAAAGACGTAGTACAAAAAAGTTATTGCATTTCACACAACAACTGATTTAACCTTGCGATTTTGGAGAAAATGTAGCCTGCACCTAGCAGAGGATATTTGATAAAAAATTGCAACTCAAAAAATTCTTGCTCGATTTGCCTGAAATTTTCATAATGCATATAGTACGTAGAACGTTCATGGAAATTTTCATTGCAACAGACCAAGCATCATGTTTTTCACAACAACTGCAGTAAAGCATGATGCTCATACACTGGTGTACAATGGATGGCATGGAAGTATGATGCTTGTCATACACCGGTGTAGAATGTGTTAAGTTTAACTTCTTTGATGCAAGCAAAAGTAAAGACATGTCTTTTATGAAAAAGGAATAATAAAAAAGGTAGTGTACATAAAGAAATTGTTTGAAGCAAGACAGAGTTTTGGCTCATCTTTAAAAACTTAGAGTCACAATAACATTCCTAATTAAGTATGTGATTATTTAAAATTACAATATATGGAAGAGGGTATTCAGTGAAACATTATGTCACAACAGTGTGAGAGTTATGTTCTTGTCATTTAAAAAAATCAATGTTGGGGTTTAGGTACTCCATGAAAATGTATGAAATGGTAAGAAGTGAACATCAAATTTGCCATGTGAAAACAGCAAGGAATTCTTTCACGGAAACTTGAATTCTTTGTCAATAGCAATAGTGAAGCATCTTGTTTTTGGTAAAGCATGGTGCATTTAAGTATCTTTATAATAGACCAGCATTGAAACAGAACTTGTTTCTGATCGTGTGTGACAGAGTTTCACGTGGTATTGAATTGTGAAATTGGGCTTTGAAGACATTGAAAATGTATTGAATTACTCCAAAATGTATATAACAAATTGACAAAGAATGGAAATAGTAATAGGAAAAGAAATCAAAGTTTAAGAGCAGAATCATCTTTTATTATGCTGATTAGTTTAAATTTGTAAACAGGAAGGTTGTTACTTTGATTCAAAATTTATGGGACATTACAGAGCAACTTACGTTTATGATTATGCGCATGAAAACGTAGAAGACACATTAGGGTAAAAAATCACTGTACAATTGTCAATGGATGGCCCTAGTGTCAATAAGAAGTTTTCCAACAAGTTTTAAAAAACGAACTTCAAGATAGGTCTGGTAAGTAAATGTGGAACCATATAGTTCAAAGAAGAGCAGTGCTGTCTGGATTGGAGATTTTTTAAAGCTGTATTTCAAATGTATCACAACACCTGTAAGAACAGAGGTTTACCAACTTGCATACTTTCACTGGGATTGATGCAGCAAGCATTCAGCCATTTGTTCATTAAAAGCTTGTCTTTTGCTCATTATGACACTTTTACAGAAGGTAAAAAGCAGCAGATTTTTTTGCAGTGGTATGCAATGTGTAAAATTGTGTTTCATGATTAAAATTTTGGAGAAATGGACGTAGATGATGGCACTGTTTTTTTCCTTTAGTATTGAAAAAGTAGTGAGAAAGTATGGAAAATGGCTTTTGAAAGTGTGTGGGAATCCTGGTATAAGGTTGTGTATCTTTTATAGACTATTGTTAAAACATAACTTGTTTCTGATGGTATGGACCAGGAGTTGCAAACTCAAATTGCTCCTAGGGCCAAATGAGGACTTACAGAGTAACCTGGGGGCTGCATTTTGACTACCTGAGGGCCACATTATCACGCTGAGGCAACAATGGTAGTACCTGAACCTTTCTAGAAACAGCTATTACACCTCATTTCCCACAAAATATATCATGTGTAATAGGCAAACCATTTCTAGCCACCTCTATGCTTGTTTAAAAGGAACTTGTTCAGTCACTAGCTGAGCGCTTCTAAACACCGCTGACTTAACTAAATAACGTAAATGATAATCTTTTCAAATTTCCCAAAAAGTACTGCAGCTCGCACAAAATGCCTTCACGGGCCACCTGTGGCCCACGTGTGTTTGAGACCCCTGGTATTGGCTAACAAGTAAATCAGGAGGCAAGAAAAGTATGTCTACATACAGTGCATCTCTTATGTTTCCAGTATAACCTGAACTTGTGGGTGACTGTATTTCAAACTGTTTACAGACATAACAGAGCTGGACTTAGTTGCAAGAAGGGCTATTAGAAACATACACCAGGAATTAGATCAGAATGAAGATGGAAATGTGTCAGTTACTGAAGGAGCTAAGGTATGCTGCATCAGATGTTAAGAGGTTGGATTTGTATTTTAGTATTATGTGTGGTTAATCATCTGTGATGAACCTAAGTATGGAAAATTGTATCCTTCAGCTTACAATTTTCATATCAATCCTGCCTTTTTAGAATTCAAATTTGTGCATGCTTGCTATATGTTAATTTCATCTTTGGCATGGCATTCATTAACTAGCATGTTTTCCTTGGTGTTTTGAGCATTGTGGCATTTCTTGGATATACTAAATTGCCTTTTGTTTGTGTTTTTGAAAGTGAATTTTGTTTGGCATTTTGCATGTTGAAGTATGCGTTTGGTATTAAAAAGCTCAGCAAAAAATGAATGTGATGGTTCCAAATTCAGAGCTTTATTTTTCAAAAAATGTTCTTTATCATTTTCAGTGGAGCTCATTCATTATATTGTGCATGTAGACATATCATCATCAAAACATAAATTTGGTGAGGCAAAAAGAGCAAGCACTTAATGCAAATCATTTCCAATATCTTGTTTGAAGTTCAATATTTTCCCTGAACTCTGATTGTTTGCACTGATTTTCCTTAACAGTTAACACCTTTGTTGCCGGGCAATTTCAGCTTAAATCAAGCAGTTTGCACATGTTTCACCAACTACATAACTTGCCAGGCAATTGTGCTAAAGGGCTGTTCAAACCCTCAGTAGACTCAGCAAGTCTTAGAGTCGGCAATGAAAATATTTTTGGGTTTTGGATTTTTTGTGAGTAATTTCATAAGTAGAGTAGTTTTAGGCCTTTTTGGCCCACTTTATGTGGCCCTGGGCCCAAACTGCTAGATGGTAGTATTTCATTCAAGATTTTATTGGAAACTAGGCTAAAATCAGAGTTTGTGGAGACTTTGCATGACTTGCTAAGGTTTCAGGTTCAAAAGTTATGGCCTAGAAGCTACAAATTAGCTAATTAATCTCCTAATTATATAATTAATTAATTAATTTCTTGTTTTTGGTCCATAACTTTGTAGCCAGAAACGCTAGAAAGTCGATCAAAGGCTCAAAAGACTCAGATTCTAGCCTAGTTTCTATTGAAAACTTGAGCAAAATATATACTTCTGTTTAGCGGTTGGGCTCTAGGCCAGGTAACATGAGCCAAAATGGACAAAAACCTACCTCACTTACAACATCACTCATAAAAACCCAAAACCTGAATCCAAAACATTTTTTTCTTTGCAGTCCATATTGTGGGGTTTGAACAGCTGTCTAGCACAATCGACCAATGAGTTATAGAGTTGCAAAGTGGCATGAAATTAGTGGATCAATGCATGATTTTCAAGTACAATATATTCGTACACTGGCAGCGAACGTGTTAAAATTAAACTTCCCTACTTTTTATTTAACATTCCTTGTTAACACTTCTGTGCCCAAAATTTATGTCATCATGAATTTAGTATTCATTGTTGCAGTACATCCACCAAGGAGAATTTAATGAATCCCCAAATGATAATCTTCCCAGCTTTGAAACTGATAAAGATGGAAGAATTACAGAAGTTGAGTTCTGGGAGGCATGGATCCAATCAGAAGGTATGAGTACTTTTTTAAATTGTAGTTCTATTGTCAATATTTTTATAATCACAACTGGTAGATATCAGTCTCAGCATATACTTTTAATTTTTAAAAATAACTAAATGTTTCAATCAACATCCTTCATCAATATTCTCCATGTGAAATAGCAGTTAGCAACAGATTTTTAAATAAGCAAGATAAGTTAGGCTTGATAGTTTTTAACACTTTGAGAGCCAGCGTACGGTATATTCGTACTTCGATTTCGTCCTAAAACAACAGCAGTTTTTGGTTGCCTTACCAACGCCCTAGCTCCTCCGCCGATTGTGCTAGAGAGCTGTTCAAGGGCTCAAACAGATCGGCCAGTCTAGTAGATTGCACTCGAAAAAAATTTGGGGGTTGGGGGTTGCTGATTTTTTATGACTGACGTCATAAGTGAAGTAGTTTTGGGGTCGTTTTGGCTCATGTTGCCTGGCCTAGGACCCAACCACTAGGCCATAGTGTTTCGCTGAAGTTTTCATTTACAAACTAGGCTCGAGTCTGAGTCTTTTGAGCCTTTGATCGACTTTCTAGCGTTTCTGGTTCAAAAGTTATGATATAAAATAAACAAATTAATTAATTAGCTAAATAGTCAAATATTTTTGCTAACTTACATCATAATCTTTGAACCCGAAACCGCAGCAGGTCATCCAAAGTATCAAAAGACTCGGATTGTAGCCTAGTTTCCAGTAAAAACTTCAGCGAAATACTACCACCTAACGGTTGGCGCTCAGGGCCAGGCAAAGTGGGCCAAGGTGGCCTAAAAGTCTTCCACTTATGACGTCACTCACAAAAAACCTGCACCCCCCAAGCAAAAAATTTTTTTCGAGTGCAGACTAGAAGGCTTGGCACTTCGATCAGGTCCGTAACCCATAGAGGAGCGGAGATATTCCCAAGCAAAGCCACATGCGTTTAGGCGTTTTTTTCCGAAAATCCCCGAAAGCAGCCAGATGCCAAAGTGTTAATGAATATAGAATGCAGACCACAGATTAGACACTGTACTCCTTGGATATGACTCTAAAAGGCCAAAAGGGGGTCATATTGGTATTGAACAAATAGCAACTATTTCATCATGTCCTGGATCTCAGCAAGGTTTTGTTTACTATTTTCATGTGCTCTGCTTATACCTTATCCTTGTCACTATGTGGCTGCTACTCAACACAAAGCAACCAGTCTTTCCATTGTTTTGGCAGTCTTATTAACAGGTCTGAAGATGGTGTACGAGTATATAGTACTTTGAAATCACGCATTGAACGCTAATGTCGTGCCACTTTGCAACTCCATAACTTGCCAGTTGATTGTGCTAGAGAGCTATCCAAACCCTCAAAAGACTCTGCGAGTTTTCTAGTTTGCAATGAAAAATAATTTTTAGGGGTTTAGGGTTTTTTGTGGGTGATGTCACAATTGGGGTAGGTTTTTGGCCATTTTGGCTCAGGTTACCTAGCCTTGGGCCAAACCGCTAAATGGAATTCACCGGAGTTTTTATTGTAAACTAGGCTAAAATCTGAGTCCTTTGCGCATTTGATTGACTTTCTAGCGTTTCTGGTCCGGCAAATTTACGAATTTTAGCAAAATCATCAATTTTTGATAAAATACCAATTTTATGGCATTTCGCCCATCACTTTTGAACCAGAAATGCTAGAAACCCGATCAAAGGCTCAAAAGATTCGGATTGTAGCCTAGTTGACAATAAACACTTGAGTGAAATACTTCCATCTAACGGTTGGGCCCAGGGCCAGGTAACCTGAGCCAAAATGGCCAAAAACCTTGCCCACTTAAGACGTCACCCACAAAAAACTTGAAACCCCAAACCTAAATTTTTTGTTTCATTGCAAACTAGAACACTCACCGAGTCTTTTTAGAGTTTGATCAGCTCTCTAGCACAATTGACTGTTGATCACAGAGTTGCAAAGACCTGGCCAATATGAGCAAGTTTTACCTTTTGGCATAATTTGGCCGGCACGAAAGGTGTTAATGTTTAAAAAATTTTAATACACAATGTCCAATATCATGCTGTTTGAAGAAATTTTCTATTGCCTTGTCCAATGGTAAATGGTTCCAGCATACCTTGTTTGCATCATGTAAGAAATTGATTCAACTGGGCATTAACTTTGCAACTTGTCACCTCAATTCTATCTCAATGTGATCTGATAAAATTTTCTTAGAGGGCTACCTGTCTGCGTTGAGCTGAAAAGTAATGCTGTGGCCCATGCTGTGATCTTGTTCAGGTAGGATTCAGTTGCCCTTCAAGTAAAGCAGAAATCTTTATGTATTAAAACAATCAAGAATTTCAAACTTGAACTGCATAAAGACATTGGTAGGCATTTGCTGATTCTAGCATAAAAATCAAGTTTGAGCCTCAAGGTCGTTTTTTATTTGATTTATATTATATCATGAGCTATATATGTTGTAAACTGGATATTTGTTTTGTGCGAGCTTAAATTTCCATGATCCAAGCAATACACTTTTGCTTCAACCATGTATTGTGTGCATAATTGGTGTCATTGGTTAAAGTTCAAAATGGTCAGTTAATAGACATTTCAAGATTTGTTTTTTCTGTCATTATGCTAGTCATGCTATACTATGCTGTTAGTGGTAAGATGCATTACAAATTATTTAGCCATATATTTCATTTTGTTGTGCACGTTTAAAAATGTTTAAGTTGTATTTGGTGATTGCTCCAGATTGATAGTTTCCTGATGAAATTTTTTAAATTTTTTTATAGTACACAATTGGACTGTCTCACAAATGGCAGAATGGGTTGCATATGATGTAGATTTGCCCCAATATGCTTCCAAGTTCAAACAATATGCTATATCAGGTGCAGCAATGCCAATGTAAGTGTTAATAGTGCGAAGATAATGGAGTACTTGTTCATAAAGTACAGTGTGTGATTTTTGTTGCACTCTAAATGGGTAAAATAAGTGTGCAAATAGAAATGCTAATCAGATATTATTGTGACCACTTAGTCCAATGCACGTTTTTGTTTTCACTCAATAAACGAAAGATGTGTTGATTGGTGAGAACTTTTGGCATAATACATCATGCCTCATTAACTGCTGGTAGTACTTTAACAATTTTAATGAATTCATGAACAAACAACATGAGATCTCTTTTTCATGGACTCTTATATCAAACAAACAAGCAGAGTTATTAAAAGTTTGTAGTAACTAGTGAGGTAATGTGAAAATTGCTTTTTCAAAAATCATTATTCTATAAACGTAAGCCAGATAGCAGACCCTAGGCATACATAACTTAGTGCAATCATTAGTCATTTAACACTTTGATAAGAAAGTTATTTAAGTTTTTTCTACACACTGGATCTGGCATCTCTTCACACTATCTTTGAATAGAATCTTTGGGAATATTTTGTAAATGCTAGTAAGGATTTTTCTTTTGAATACAATTTTAAGTGTTTTTTCTTGATTTCATTAAACTGGTAAAATACGTTATGAACACGTGATGATGACAAAAATGTAAAGAGCAAAGTTCCTAGTAATGCAGCTCATACCCAAAAAAGTAAGATGCATTTGCTTTATCTGCACAACATACTGGATGATTTAAAACTATGTGTGTATTGTATAAGATAAGTTCCTGAAAGCATTCTCTAATTCTAATTTCTGCTTAAAAATCACATCATATTCTTGTATGTAACATATCAGAAACTTTTTATTGATCTTAGACAACTTGATCAAATGTCATTGTGTTTAAAAGTAAGTAACCACCCATTACTTTTCATCACTGGGTATGAAAACACACAGACAATACTTGTTTGACAAGCCAAATGTTGTAGATGTGGTGATAATAAAGTTGGTGTTAGTGAATAATTTATGATGTCATGGACACATACCGTATTTTTCAGACCATAAGGTGCACTTAAAATCCTTTAATTTTCTGAAAAATTGAAAGTGTGCCTTATAATGTGATGTGCCTAATGGTATGAGTCTGGTTGTGCTGTCTCATCTAGAACCAATTGTATGTGGTAAATGGTACTATTCATTTAATTTGCTTGTTACAACTTTTTTGTAAACAGGCCATGGTGTTACATGATAAGCCAACAATTGCAATGAGCAGTGTATGTGGTTCTCAGACTAGCTAGCACATACCACAGATTGTATGACTCCACGAGGCTCCTGGCTACATTGGCGCACACCGAATCAAACACACACAACTTTTATTTTATTCTATTCATGTCTAGCAGATTAGGCATGTGTGACAGATTAAACTCCCTCATATGTAATGACATATTAAACTCCCAGTAGTGACTCCGGTGCTCGGGAGTTATTGTGAATGAGTTGAATACAGTTTAACTTTTCTAAGTTTTGCTTCATTTAACGCTTTGAAATCCGGCCTACGAATATATCGTACCTAGATTTCGGCCTAAAACCAGCAGTTTTTGGTTGCCTTACCAACGCCATAGCTCCTCTGCCGATTGTGCAAGAGAACTGTTCAAGCGTTCAAACGGATCAGCCAGTCTTCTAGTCTGCACTCGAAAAAAAATTTTTTGGTTGGGGGTTGCAGATTTTTTGTGAGTGACGTCATAAGTGAAGTAGTTTTTGGTCATTTTGGCTCATGTTACCTGGCCCTGGGCCCAACCGCTAGGCCAAAGTATTTTGCTGAAGTTTAGATTGGAAACTAGGCTCGAGTCAGATTTTTGAGCCTTTGATTGACTTTCTAGCGTTTCTGGTTCAAAAGTTATGATCTAAAATAAACAAACTAATTAATTATCTAATTAGCTAATTAGTCAAATATTTTTATTACTTAAAAAATTTTTTCGAGTGCAGACGAGAAAACTTGCAGCGTCTTTTGAACCTTTGACCGGGTCTGTAGCGCTTATTGGATTGGAGAAATTACTGCGCAAAGCCACGTGCCATCCTGTTGTTTTGGCGTGAGAATTCCTGATTTCGGCCTGATGCGAGAAGTGTTATTGCGCCTTATAATCTGGTGTACCTTAAGTATGAAAAAAGAACAGCTAGCATTTAATTTTTGATATTGTGCCTTATAATCCGGTGCACCTTATGGTCCGAAAAATGTGGCAAAAAGATGATTATGTTATTTTGTCATAATTGGAAAATATCAATTGTTCATAGTCATACATCGAAATCAGTGGTTTGTGAATGTACATCATTAATTTGTGATAGTGGCTTATTGCATTACTCTGAAAATACACCTAGATAGAAATTACGACCCTGACTTTTTGGGATTATTGCAATGTAAGCACTATCCCTACAACCAGCCTTAGTCAAGATAATCGTGTTTGCAAGAAAAAACAGGCTGTCTTTGTCCAAGATTGATTCAATAATTTCAAACTGTTTTTTTTCAGTTTTGATCATACGTCCAGGTTGTTGTGTAGTACATAAGAAGTAAAATCCTGAACATTATTCTTTAGTCCATTGTTTCAAGCAGGGGTGGGGAACCCATTTACTACCACAGGCTGCATGAATTGTGCATTATTGCTGGCAGGCTGGAAAATCAACTATTTTTATCCTCAAATTCTGCCTAACTATGAGGAAGAGTGACTTCTGTTCACATATATATTATCTAAGTACCTGCTTATCATGGAGTGTCATTTTGATGCGATGATGTACTCTGACTAGGGTAATGAAAATTCTGATGTGGGCCATATCAAATGTTCACGCCGGCCACATATGGCCTGCGGGCCGCATCCCCACCCCCTGATTTAAAATGAAAACCAATAAAAACCCCGTCTCCTTTCAAAAAAACTGTTGCTGTTAGTGTTAAGTTCTCTGTAACTTCCACACTGTTGTTGTTTTGAATGTAACAACTGACTGGTTGTTTACTAAATGCAATAGTATGAAGTGTTTTTTTTTTCAAACATTGCAAATGTGGCTTTTGCAGCGTATTCCCACATATTGTCAATCTAAGTCCTGCACAGTATTACATACCATAGGTGGATTATTAGGAAAACAACCATATAGGATTAGTACAGATCAAATGAATGAAGTTGACTTGAGCCAGGTATAAAATTAATCACCAACTGTTGTGTTGCTTGGTTGAGTCTGGGTCAACCAGGGTTGTTGTAAAAAAAAAAACAACCCAAAAAAACCCACCCGTTTTTTTTTTTTAAAAGCCCACTTAAAACACACTTTTTTTTTTCTTGAAAAAATCTACTAAGAAGTAAAAAATAAAGTAGGCAGGACACCTGCACAGTTAACTTTAACTTTTTTTAATCAGACAAAACGAACAGCAATGAAATTTGAAGGATTTGAAAAAAATTTGAACAGTTTGTAACGGTTATGTTTCTCAGCTCTGTACAATCGATATATTTAACCAGTTTTTCTGCCTATGTGCATCTATCAACTTTTTTCTGAGTTTGGACCATACCAAATCATATGTTGAAAAAAAACACTCTAAAAATCAGGGGTCACCAATATGGTGCCCACAGGCACCAGGTCACCCGCAAGGACCAAGCAGGTTGTCTGCGGGCATAGGCATAGTCAAAAGGCAAGGCCACCAAATTTCTAGCATTTCTTGTCGTTTTGCACTTTGAGAGGTGTTTTCCCAAACAATATTGTTGCTCGCTGAAAGTCAAAATATTGGGCTCAAAAAAATTCAGGCTGGCTACGCTACTGCCAGCTGGCCTGCTCTAAAAATAACATTAGCATGATCAGTGTCTTCACAACGTGGAATATCTTAATTTTTTATTCTAAAACAATCAAAGGTAAATTGAGCAACATTTTTATTTCAGAAGCTTGCATCAAACTGGTAGCTCTTTGCATTAATCTGCACGTAAGAAGTAGCTCTCAGCTTCAAGAAGGTTGGTGATCCACGCTACAGATGCTGACCTAGCAGGGCATGCAGATAAACATGACATGAAACTGCAGAGTTTGTGCGGAAATGGTTTTTCTGTGTTTGCTGTGCGCATTCTTGCCAAACCTTACCACTTTGGAGCGAATTGACCGAAAATTTGCAAAAACGAAGAAGGGGTACATTTCTTTGCCCTCAAATTTGAATGGCATAATAGGTATAACAAGTCATTGTGTAATTCTGAAAATAATGATGTTGCATCATACAATAAGAACAATTAAGAATAAGGTTTTTCCGTTTTTCTTAAAAAAAGAACAAAATCTTTAAAAAAACACAAAAAACCTGAATTTTTTCAAAAAAAAACAGGTGTTTTTTTTAAACCCGGGTTTTTCTCAACCCTGGGGTCAACATTTGTGTAAATTCTAATGTAGTGCAATTTTTTGGTGCATTTAAATTCTAAGTGCAAGCTGAAGGCTATGAAAAAACAAATTCAGTCAAGGGGTTCAGAGCCTGAAGCTCATGACATATGGGCTTGAATAGGGACTATTTGACATTTTACTGCCATCAAGAATTTTTAAGTTTATTTTGTATCACTGTTGTGTTTGATACTTACTTTGTTATAGCAGACGTCAGCTGGTGGAAATAAACATTTTTAAAGTTATAAGCAGCTGTAAATTTTTGGTTATATTTACAACTCTTGTTGACCTTTCCCATCTTTGTGCCATCTTGGATTAACCTTGTAATTCATAATTGTATTTAAGTGAAAAACTTATTTTGGTGTACATATGTTCCTTTTTTAAAATTCTGTATTTCTCCAGCTTAGCCAGCAGCAACAATTCAGTAGTGTTGTCACTGGTTGAAGGAGCAAAAGATCATCGACTTAAATTGTGGTTGAAAGCTTTGGAAATAGTAGTTTGCGGTTATTCACAATGTGAGTTATCTGTGGTGCGTTATCTTTTTGTTCAGCATCTTTTAATTTAATCTCAGTTAATATTACAAGGTTAAATCCTTCTGTCTCATATCTTCTGACTTTTGTGTCACATCCTTTCTGTCTTCTTCTTCAATCCAAGCATCTACTTCCGTTTTTGCCTTGCTTTCATCAAGACATTAGAATTTATAAGCTGCCATGTGGGATTTAATGAGTGTTTGATGTGATACAGTCAGTATTTACAGCATGTGTGTTGTGCTGCCTGGGCCTACTGGAGCCACTTTTTTGCACAATTTTCACATTTTTTGAGATAGTAAAAGCAGCTAACACTGGCATTAAGCAATCAAACTTTATCAACATGCTTAAATATGCTTACAGAAACGTTTCTAATACATCCTTTCATGCTTTCCTAGCATTGCCAGCATATCAAAGCACTTCCATTCACACAAATAGCAGTCCTAGTCCAGTGGACCTGGTCCCACCCAGTTGGACCAACTCAAAGGGACCATGCTTTTAAACAGCCTGTGAACCACAGAGTTTTGGATTCTCACTCCAGGACCTAATGTTACTTAAACTCACTCTAGGACCACATTTTTAGAGTCCACCGAGAACAGTGGCCCGCATACCTTGGATGTAGATCTACATCCAACAGTAACGAGAGTGTTGAAGCAAATGCAGTATTTCACTAAGTTTGGAGAAATACCTTACTATGTTTCTGCAAGTCAAATGTTATCTGTAATTTAGAAAGGGTAATTGCTGCAAAAAAATTGTTTTAAATAATGGCCAAGAAGCAAATAGCGTGGTGTCCTTGTTGGTGCAACACAGATTATGTTATCATAAGAAGGTGTTTAACACCTTCACTGCCAGTCTACAAATATATCATACCTGGAAATCAAGGAAATATCAGAGATATTTTGGTTGACTTACCAACCGCTTAGCTCCTCAGCCGATTGCACTAGAGAGCTGTTCAAACCCTCAAAAACTTGGCAAGTCTTGGACTCTGCAGTGAAACAAAAATTTTGTTTTGGGTTTCAGGTTTTTTGTGAGTGATGTCATAAGTATGGTAGGTTTTTGGCCATTTTTGGCTGCTGGTACCTGACTTGGGCCCAACTGCTAGACGGAAGTATTTCACTCAAGTTTTCAATGGAATTTAGGCTAGAATTCGAGTCTTTTGAGACCTTCATCGACGACTTTCTAATTAATACCATAATTACATGATTACTTTGTTTATTTAGATCATAACTTTTGAACCAGAAACCCCTGCAAGTCGATCACAGTAGCAAGTATAAATATAAAAACTTGAGCGAAATACTACCATCTAGTTGTTTGGGCCTAGGGCCAGATGAAGTGGGCCAAAAAGGCCTGAAACAACTTGTCGTCACTCACAAAAACCTGAAACCCAAAACCAAAAATGTTTTGTTCATTGCAGATGTGAAGACTTGTCGAATCTTTTGAGGGTTTGAATAGCTCTGTAGTGTAATCGTTGGCAGAGATATTCCTGTGCAAAAACACATGCAAACTGCTGGATTTTAGCCTTGGCCTACTGCAACCCAAGGTGTTAATATGTGAAGCAATTGTTGCCAAAGCTGTCAGCATAATTGATGCAATCTGAGTTTTTTTGCTGAGATATATTGGTTGTTTAGTATTAAAATAACCTAAAAGTATTCACTAGCCTACATTTTCAGGCAGTATGACGGAATTGATTAATTCTTTTCAGTTATTTTTTTAAAAAGTTGGTCTATGACCAAAAATGACCGACAAAACACCTGGGATACAATCATTGATTATATCTGGACCGGAGATGTTACCTGTCTCTTTGCATTTGCTAAACTTTACATGGAGTTGCTTGTTGTGCTTTTTTGTTGAATATCATCATTCTCATAGAGATGTATGTGGTAGAAGATATCATGTTTCAACCCTGTTTTTATTTCTCCTTGCCTATGATTGCACTTTGTTGTACAAGCTGCCAGTCTCATTATTTGGAAGCCCGAAAAATTTGACTGTAATATTTTGCTATGTTAAGTTCGTTAGAAGTGGTCAAGGAACTTTGGTATAGAAGTTGTACTATAATGATTTGGCGATGGAAGCAGAGTACTTGCAACAGTTACATGCAGGTGCTGTAATTTCAAGAAAACATTATGACTTGTAGAAAGAAGATGCTGTGAAGATGTTTCTTACATTTTGCTGGGTTTCGAGATCTTGCAGTGAAACTAAGCCAGTGCATCACATGCTTCTACAGTATATGTAAATTGTTAGTGAGATGTGAATTCACGAATGTGTTGTCAAGGTCTGCCTCTGTGTTCATGCTGGTCACAGAAAAAATGATGCCATTGAAGTCAGTATGAGAAAACTGACTGTCATAACTGGTTGAACAAACAACCTTAAAAACAATACATCTTTCACAAAACATTCTAAATTATTTTGTTTTTATAATTGTGATAGTCGGCAAACATGACCAAACAGCATGTTAGCATTGCAGGATTATTTCATGCCTCTTGATTTTTTTGCATAATTATTGTTTTAGCCGACTCTAATTCAGTTGCAAGCATTCAAATAAACTTTTCCTGTTTGTCTTGTTGCATTGACCTGTTGTGTTCTGTGGAAAGCTGAGAGCAGGCTTCTAGTTACTGCATCACACTTGACTGTTGCTTAGATGTTTGAAAGTTGCTAATAGGATTAAATGGCGTTCATTTAACGTTGATTTTTACACTTTCAAATGATTTTATAGCTTTTCAGATAAAAAAGAACTTTATCTTCTGCGAATGGGCATTAAAAATTTCCCTCATCGCCGCAAAATCACCTTCAAGTGCCGTGAAATTATCTTGTTCGGGTTGCAGAGATGTAAGACTTCACTGCACTCTAGTGTTTCATTTAGCAAATATCTTATTAGCTTGCAGCTGCGATTCAGCGTCTATTCGCCAATTTCTTAGCTCTGACAGATATTAATTGGCATTTTCACCCTGCTTCTGCGCTTATCAGCTGCCTTGTTTTTACTTGTAATTATTAAACGTAGATGAATGGCCGTCATCAGACGAAATGAGTAAAAAAGAGAATATAGTGCAATTAGTGTGGACATATTGGCGTTTGTTTACGTGCATGGAATTCAGCGTGCATTTGAGATATGGCTAAAGCAGCTTTGCTAAAGCTGATACGAAAAACATCGTCAGGGCAAAACGAGGGTCATTGTTGAAAACTGAAGAAAAAAGTTTTGCTTGCGCTATTGTGTGGCGCGTTTACAGCACTAGGCTAATTGGCCCTGTGATGTACGTACCTAAAATTGGTCATTTAAAATTTGTGATGCAACTCTGAAATGATCAAATAGTTTGTTAATTTATTACTGTCATTTTGATGGTTGCAAAGATTAGTTGATAGTAGCCTTCACTTGTTGGCACTTAAAAGTGGTACGTTTGACGTGTCAGTCAAGCGCAGCAGCCACGTTTTGCGGATATCTGCGTTAGCGTTCGCACGTCCGTTCGCATTCCTGCTTGCTAATTTGTTTGCGTGCATATGACTTTTTTTTAATTTGCTCCTTTTTCCCAACTGCACGTAGTAAAACATACGAATGCGTACTTCAATAAAACCGGAGCCTTCAATTATACAATGACATCACACGGCATTTGCTTCTTTCTCACCATCCTCGTTTCTCATTTCTGAATCTTTCTTAATCTGAATGTTCAATTATTTGTATTAATATGTTTCATACGTTGATGTGTGTTTGCTTTGCGTGCTGAACACCGTTTTGAACTGTATGCGCAAATACTTTCTTGTATGGAATGTTTGATGCCATTTATTGAGGTTTTTCTCCATTATGTAGTCGTATGTATGAATGATGGGCAGGGGGCCATGTTGCGTCACGTTTAGCACTTTTTTGTAATGTCAGTTGTTCTCAATCGCTGGTGTTTATTTGTACGACAGATGCGATTTACGCGTAGTTTCTGTCTTTGGTCACAGACGGATATTGGAAAACGTTTTGACGAGAGCGATTCACTGTTATTTCTCCGAGACCTACCGGCACGTATTCATAACTTCTGGTCTGCTGTAGTACCCTTGTTCACCTCGTAGTTGACGAATAAATTGTCAGACGGTATCGCTGCCGCTCATTCTTGCATCATTCCAGTAGCAAGAGTAGTGGGGATGTGGACTGCTTACTTGAATGAGTTCGATTTACTTAAAATGTGAAAGAGCTGATCTAGACGAATACGATATAATTGAAAAACAAGTAAAATCCCATTGTTTTTTTTTTAATATTTTTGTTTGGCCAAGTTCTTCCTTTCGTGACAATCTTGCGGTCTTGCGGCAAAATCTGAACTTCAAGATATCTAAACCGTTCACATTTCAAAAAACGTCATTGCTTTCGTGATATTCGCTACGCTTTTATTTAGATCAGGGGTCGGCAATAGGGTTGCCAGATGCGTTTTGTAAAAATACCGGCCATTTTGATATGTCAACAGTGCCAGGTCTAAGCTGTGTCGTATTTCGCAAGCGACACAAGGAAAACAGAGAAACAGTCAGTATTGTTAAGCCACAATAATATGCCAGTATTTTGGCTGGCTCATCACATTTCGGTGTGTGTGACGTGGTAATCGCACCAAGGACTGTGTCAACAAAATTTTGCTGAAAGAACTGTCCTGACAAGATTCACTACTAGAGTCAATATAATTTGAGAAATTATGCGTTAGTTCTTTTTGAAGTTACAGCAAATTATTTATCTTCATAATACCGGCTTCAGGCACTGATTTTCAAAATACCGGCCTTTGCTCAATTACCAGTAAAATACCAGCCAGGCCGGTGATATACCGGCCATCTGGCAACCCTAGTCGGCAACCTACGGCACGTGGCCACACTTGGCACGCCAAGCAATTTCCAATGGCACGCAGAAGCTCCAAGCGTTACATATCACTTTTGCTATGATTCACTTCACGCATAAGGTATATTGGCCTTGACTTGTGCAAAAATACGGATGTAGTTGGCACACTGAGTGATTTGGAAGCTTAAATCGGCACGCATTTGCCAGAAGGTTGCCGACCCCTGACTAAGATATTGATTTTTGTTTTGAGACTTTCAGACACCCTTCTACCCCGTTAGCAATGCGCTGTAATTTGACTTCTTTTACATTGAAGCAACTTCGCATCCGGTGCATTTTAAGACGCAAACAACGTTTTAAGAACGTCGTTGAAACTTTGTAATGAACATACTTCCGGTTGTAGAAAAACGTTCATTTGCGCACTTGTTTTTGATGGTCAGTAGCTGTCTCCAGGAAACTATGAAGTAAAAAGATAAAATCGCGGTAGCACCTTCGATGAGCTGCACAGTGGAATAAGCATATATCCAGGCAACCATTAATCGAATATCCAAGATTGTTGCGTTTGGCCTTACTGATAGTTACGGTTGTCTTGTTGAGTCCATCTCGTATAATCTGGTAGATTGCAGAGCTGTAGTACTTGCAACACACCGCATTTTCGTGCGCGTTTTCGTTACGCGAAAACCGTCGTCATTTAATCAGTTGAAGCAATCATTGCTAAATCGACTGCCGACGATATTCCGCCAATTTTTTTGCGTTAAACTCAGCAATCTTCGTTAAACGAGCATCACTGTCATATATACCAAACGGTTTTGGCGGTACTGCTGCTTAGCAGGCTGAATGAGCATAATTTAAATGTTGGAGGTGCTTCTGGGTTCCCTGCATTTCATCAAACAGCGTCACGACGCGTGAAGGCGTTTTTTCGGGCCTGGAAGTTATTACGTTTCGCACGATTGCGCAGATAAAATCACGATCTTGTGTCAAAACTAAGCGAGACGGTGCCTTTTTATAATTCTTGTTTCTTCCTGGCATCAAACATTCCATAAAACGGTTCCCGCAAGTGCTTCCCGTTTTCACGCGCGACGTCTTATTCGTGGTTGCTGCAGCGAAACCGAGCTTCCTCAAGGACTTGCTTCTCACGGTGTCGTTGGCGCTCGCGCTCGGAGGCATCCTGTTCGGCGTTCACTATCGTCACAAGGCGACCGCGGCGGTCTCGGCCATGCAGGAGAAACTGAACCACCTGCAGAACGAGCTCCAAACCTTGGACGATGAGAACGATGCCACTTGGTAGGTGCACGAATGTTTTGCGTTGCGTGTCGTCACCTCTTGATAGTTTTATTTGCCCGACACCGCTTGTTAATGCTCTGCTGCAGTGTTTCCCAACCATTATAGGCTGACTGAACCCTACAGAAGACAAATATAATTTGCGGGGCACCCGTGGCGAACGCATAGCAATTTGCTTTAAGGCTTAATGACATTTTGAAAATAATGTTTTTAATGATATGATGAAGCGAAGTAGCTCGCGGCACCCCTGAGTATCGTGCATGGCACGCCGGTTGGGAACCACTGCTCTGATATGTTGAGTATTCTTATTCAGCCGTGCCCGCTGCAGTCTTCTGATGTTTTCCCTTTGACCAAATCTTCATTTTTTATCTTAACCGTTCCTACGCATCGCCAAATTCTCTCCTTTTGTACAGCTGCTCGTCGCATGCTGTATAAACACACGCTTGTCTTTATCAATTTTTCATAAATGCATGTTGCCACCGTGCAGGCAATTGCGGCAAGAAGTGTAAGCGGCAACCACGACAGTTCATTCGGCACAAGCGACTGCATCTCGCTCGTTGTTGATCATTGCGTCATTAGCTTATTTGTTCGTTTTTAAGAAAAAACATCGTTGCTGAAGTTCCGACCCACCTGGCGTCGAATCGCGATTTCTGTCATTTGCTTCAATAAGTGTCACGTCACTTTCGCAACGCCTGAGCTTGCGCTGCGCCCAGACTTAACTTCTTTTCGTTGCACGACAGGATGAAGGACTTGCCGGCAACCTGTCCGGACGACACTTCTGACAAGAACACCGAAGTGCGTTGAAGTCCACAAATATGAGAGTGTCTAAAGTGTCGTAAGATCAAAGCACGAAGTGTCGCAGTGTTTAAACTCTAAGAGAAAACACGAGGCATGTTGTTTTGCGTTGCTATATCCGGTGCAGCGAAGCGCACCAATGCGCTTGCAAAAACTCACAGGTCGAACACCTCAATGTTTCAAAGTTGGCTCGCAAAGTCGCGAGATCTTACGTGTGTGTTCTTTTTTAACTGTTCGTTTCAGTCGCGTACAGTATATTCGGTTCAAACCGTTACGCAGGGGTGAAGCAAGATCCGGTTTCAAGATCCCGTGCGTGATTCGTCCGGCACGCTTCCGCGCCTTAGCGCTTGTTTGTATTTCGCGTTCGCGCGACGGTACGGCCTCCGCCGGCGCAGGTCTTCGCGTGAAGTCAGTGCATAATTGATTGCACTCGTGAATTCCAAGTCCCTATCTGTCTCGTCTGCAGAGAACGGGGTCGACGACTTCCTTGAGCTCGGACACGACTGCGCATGCGCGCATGGTGGAGGCGCTGGAGGAACTCGCCGAGACGAAGGCGCTGCTGGACAGCGCTGAAGAGAGGCTGCGCGTGAGTGAGCGGAAGTGGTCGCCGCCGTCCCGTTTGCTGTCATGTCTCAAGGTTGGTATCGCCAGCACTCCTCAGCAAACGCTCACGTTCTCCGAGCGCTGGCAGTGTTTGATTCCGCGCTCTCGTTTCAAAGGCGCCGCTTGTCGTGCTCGACTTTCGTTTTCAGCCTTAGCTTTGTGTGCGCAAACCGCGGTTGATCGCCGCGCGATGACTATAAAAGACAAGTAGTAATTTCGCTTCCATCGCAATCACTGGCTTCGATTGATTGGTCTGGGCTCGGTGGCGTTTCTCGCGGAATTACGTCGCACTTTGCAAGTCTGCGCGAACAATTGAAGCTTCACACGGCGATCAACCGCGATAATGATTTCACGCAGCCGCCCACGCGCTTGTAGCAGAGCGACGGTATGAGGCACGTTTTCCTCTTGTTGCGTTTGTGTGAAACGGAAAAACACAAACACCAGCGTCTGCAGTAGCGGACAGGACTATCAAGAGCTTGTGGAGTTTATCTAAACTTAAACATTACACAACACAATCTATGTTGAAAGTTGTCTATAACTAATCAATTCAACCGTACCTGATTTACTCAATCCTCAGTTGGAGACGTGCTTCAAACGCAAAAATTCAGCCTCTCATTAATTTACCAAATAAAGCTGTAAAACTAATAAGACCAACTAAAACCATATAGCATTTGCAAATTTTAGCTGGATGTTGCTTTTACTAGCTAGTATTTTTGTGGCGCGGATATATAAAACTAGTCGCCAAGAGATCAAAGCTTTTATAAACATTTTTGGGGTTAACTAAATAGTTCCCCTGTGGGGCGAACCTTCACAAATGTATTGCCAGGTATCGCAATGGCTCTCAGTATTGTTTCTGTTCAATAGCTGCGTTATTTAAAACGATAATAAACTTGAAACTTGAAGGACGCTGCAAGCGAGCGTTCTTCGACGTGTACAAGCCAAAGACGGTAGCAGTGGTTCTGTCTCGGCAAGTGTGCGCACTGAAGCGCAACCGCACCCGCTCATCCGGTTAATTCGCACGACTGCGGTAATTACAATGACCGGGCCAGCACGACCGACCTGATCGGACCGGTTTTTCCCTTGTCTTTCCCGTCGCGCTCTCCTTCAAATTAAAGTTTACGGTCGCTTCACCCTACTGTGCGCTGTCGACTTCTCGCGGCGCCGCCCCCGCTGCGGCGCATTGTTAGAAAACGACGACGAGGTCGCAGCGCTCCGAAGCCGTGAGTTTCGCGTTGCAACGTTGAAAACCGCGGAGTTCGTGCTGCGAACGGTTTTGTTTACATTCGTCACGTTCAGTTCGCACTTGATTGGCGCTGACCAGCCGAGCGAACAAACACAAGCACAACCTGTCACCAGCCGCCACGCGGTACACGTAGTTCCTGCTCTGGTTCGACCAACATATCACCAGTCACAGGCAGTGCGCGCAGGCGGTCGTTGCGCTCGTTCTCTACGTAGCTCAACGTAAATCACCGTTTTTCACTTCCCAGGCCGCTCACCAACAGCGGTATTCTTCGTTTGCCTTTGTGCTGTGTCATAGTTGACTTGTGTTCGGTCATAGTTGACTCTGCAAGGTTTCGTTCGTTCGTTCGCGGTTCGAAAGCGGACAAGAAAGCGCGTGCGGCAAGGTTCGAGACCTATCTTCTAAGTCTACCGCGATGCAAAATGGCTGCTGTGAGCTTGCCTGGCGGATCGCGGCGTTCAAAATTCGCTCGGCTTTGAAGTAACTTTTTGTCCACAAAGCGACGCAGAATCAATCGGTAATTTTTTAAAATATGAAATCGCTTTCTTCGCGGAGACTAGTTTATTTGAACACAGATACGTGCAAGTCTGAATCATCGAAGAGTCAAATGGAAGCAGGGCCAGTCGGGTGATCCCTCGAAAGCATGCAGCAAACCTAGAGCCTTTAATTGTCGCTCGGCTTAGGGTGTAAAAAGCAAACGAAAAGCGTTCGCCAGTGCTGCTGCGCTGCCAAGCAGGTTTTTGTCTCGTGTAGCTCGAGCAGTTCGCAGGCGCTCGTGCCAGCAGGAACTCAAGTTCAAATTTCACTTTGCACATCGAACAAGATCGGACCCCAGCAGAGGTGCCTGGCAACAACAGCGTGAACACCACTCCCGCGTCATTGACGTCACTGCATGCGCGCAACCCACAGAGCGGCGGTTCTTTGCCTTTTTTCCTTATTGCCCACTTCCGGGTTGAGACTGTGTTTCTTTTCCCACAACCTAAATTGACTTGATTCAATTGCGCAAGTCCTGACGCTCTCGGTCTTGTCGAACGCCTTTTGTGCAATGCGCTTACACCACAAACGTATGGCGTAACAATACAGTTCGTTTGTGTCTGCGTGCGCTAAGTTCATAGCAGTTTACTGAGTTTCGCAGACAAGCTTAGAATATTCTTTTTCATGCTTGAACATACTTCGACAGAGTGCTTAACAAAACTAAGTGTTTGTTTTGTCACGTTACAGTTACCAGTTACTTAGAAATGGAACAGAATTCTAAGCCATAGTCGGGCAGTTGACTCACCCTAAATTTCAGGTGATGATTACTTACCCACCTGCAACCCCTATCATATCATTCACCACTAGTGGGTAATTACCCACAGGTTAAGAACCGCTGGAATAAAGTCACGGATATTATTTGGCGTTGCGCGAATGGTTCCGTTCTCAACAGCGTGTTCTTGTGTTCTTAACAGGGTGTTCTTGTGTTCTTAACGACGTGTTTTTGTGTTCTTAATGGTGTGTTATTATGTGCTTAACGATGTGTTCTTATGTTCTTAACAACATGCTATTGTGTTCTTAACAGCGTGTTCTTGTGTTCTTAACAATGTGTTCTTATGTTCTTAACAGCGTGTTCTTGTGTCCTTAACAGCGTGTTCTTGTGTCCTTAACAGCGTGTTCTTATGTTCTTAATAGCGTGCTCTTGTGTTCTTAACAGCGTGCTCTTGTGTTCTCAACAGCGTGTTCTTGTGTTCTTAACGATGTGTTCTTAACGGTGTGTTCTTAACGGTGTGTTCTTAACGGTGTGTTCTTAACCGTGTGTTCTTGCCGTTGCAGACGACTTACCAGGTGGAAATCAAACTGCACGATTTGAAACGGCAGCAAGCTCACAAGAAAGTGGAACAGACAAAAGCGCAGGTTGGTCTTCGTCGCGTGAACGGAACAGATCGAAATCAGAAGTTCCGCCGCGTTCGCCCCCCAGCCCATATAGCCCAGGCGGGCTGCGGCAGATTCTTGTCAACAGGCGTCTTAAAGGGGTTGCGTTTCGCGGTTGGTAGCAAGTTTGGTTTTCAAGAGTTTTTTCGTTTCAAAAATTGCCGCAAAACCCTCCTTCGCTTCTCATAATTTTTGTATTGATGCCAACAGACTCCGTTAGACTTTTGCGGGCGTCGGCTTTCGTACCGTGCTCGTCTGTGAGGTGTGGCCCCTACGATGTAGTTGGCCACTTGTTCGACATCTTCAAGGCGGTAAATGGAAGTGTGTGTTTGGACAGACGGGCCGCCGCTACTTGCTGTGCCGTCCGCAGAGCATCACTCCAAATTGCAAACGAAACGAAGCGCGGGTTAAAAAGAAACTGATACAGTTGCTCGTCGCGCTTCAGCAACTTTTAGTGACGCGCCCTTCTTGATTGGCTCCGGTTATTTTCTTTCAGTTTCAAAAAATGAAGAAGAAAGTGTCGCTGTTCAGTTCCGTGCAACTAATCCACAGCCGGCAGGTCGACAGTTTCGACGTGGAAGTGCAGCTGGCCAAGTAAGTGGGCGACGCGTCTCGTTTAGGTTTGGGGCGTGTCGCGATTGTGGTCGAGCAAAAAGCAAACAGGCGCGAAATCACATTGTTATCGGCGTTAGGGATCTTGTGCACGACGACAATCCAGAGAGCCTGTGCACACACTCGTCGCGAAGGTGGGCAATTTTAACGCCTCGATCAGTGTCAATGCGATATCGTATTTAACACGCGAGCGTGTCGCAGGTAATCTCGTTTGAAACGTTTTTCGGCTGCTGCCCGCTTTTCAGCGCGGCGAGAAGTTTAATACCCTGTGTTTTGGTTCAAAAGTGAATCGTCAGTTGCTGTTGACAGATAAAGGCGCGCGACGAATTGTTCGACCGCACTCGGTTGTTAATTTTTACGTCAGCTTGCCTTGGTGCGCTCCGAAAATATCTACGCTTGCGTCATTGCCTTTGCAAACGTTCCACTATTATTATCGAAATCATAAAAATAGACACAAGCAACAGAGAGGTCGGTTGGCTTTTATTCAACGCGGTTGTCGCTGAAGGCGCTTGGCCTGGCACAACTTTTGATAAAATCTGTTGTGTGCGCTTTCCAGCTGTGGATGCTGCTGATTTAGATAGAAAAAGCATTGAGTTTTGTCGAAAGACGGCCAAATAAAAAGCGCCGTCGGAATATTTTTTTCTTTAATCCTATCAGCATGCACGCAAATCGAAACTTCCGGAAGGTTGCAGCGGTCATGGAAGCGTATTTGCGGTTTACGTTTGCTGAGGGCGACGTTCACGCATTCTGGCTCGCGTTCAAACGGATTCACCTCCTCCTTCAAACGGAGCCACCTCCGGCGCATTGCGGTTCGAGCCACAAACACGCTTTTGTCAGTGCCAGCGAGGTACACCGACCGACGCGTGCTGTGCAAGTCTGTCGTCGACGGCCCAGCACCGAGTACCAGAGCTTTTAAGTGCTTCTGTGCAACAACGACACGATCGCATCGATTAATTGCCGCCCGATTTCTCCCGCGAAGACACTCGCGAGCTATTCATGGACGCCGGCTCAACTTAATGATTCGCGCTCCGTTTGTTCCTGCTAATGTCAAGTGCTTGTCGCCCCGGGCAATACATGCGTTTGTCGTTTTTTGAGAAATTGTACGAGCCAAGGCGTTGTAAGCGTCGGCAAACAAAAGAAAATCGCCAAGCCTGCGATTTTCGGTTCTCCCGCCTGTTTCTCGCTCACCGTAAAGTCCAGCGTCGGTCTGTTCCGAAACTTCCGACTGGTCTGAGCAAAAATCGCGATAACCATAAAAGTCAAGTAAGTATTAACTGGTCTCCGCAAATGTGGCAAACAGGCGAATCAATCGAGCGAAAGTTTTCAGTTGAAATTGGAAATCGGTTTCGCATAACATCCTGCTCAGTCCTAAAATCTTATTCGAATAAGGATCGCATAAGGCTGAGGTTCTTAATCTTAACCTGGGGTAAACTTACATCTGGGGGTAAATTTCATCTTCCAAAGGGGTAAATTTACTGAACCATAAATTGCAGCAAATGTAAATCTTTATAAATCATTCTAAACTGTAAGGGTTTGTTAATGTCATATTTTTCAGAAACGAGAACCGTTAAATGTATTGGAGCTAATCTGGTGACCTTATTTGATAAAAGGGAGGTAAGATATGTAAAAAAAGATTAAGAACCACTGGCATAAGACAAGAAAAATGTTGCGTCGCGCCTTTCCACAGTAACCGACCCGCGAAACCTCTCTACAGGGACGCCCTGCACACGGTACAGCGCGACTGGCACGAGCACAGGAAGCGATGGTCGGAGCTGGAAAGCATTTGCAAGTGCAAGTTCGCCGCCGCAACCGCGTCGTCGGCCGCGGCGGCCGCGCGCTCGCGCAGCAGTGTGTCTGCGTCGCGACGTCGCTCGGCGGCTTCGTCTGGCGAGAGGCAGAAGGCGGTCGATGTCGATGACGTGTCGATCGGTGAGTGGCTTCGCAGCGGATGGACGCGCGCGTCTTCTTGCGTTGGGCTTCGTGATTTCCAAAACACAGTTGTGCTCATGGTTGCCACGAAAACTGGTATTTTGCGCTGGCTGGCCTCGTGACTCCTTTTGTTCTGCATTATACTCCCGGCTGGATGCCTGATATTCAATCGTGTCTGTCTAGGCTCGGTTGCCGGTTTTATTCAAATAACAGACCGCAAAATTTTACGCTTCTCTGCTGCGTAGTTTCAACTGCACACCCGCCAGGCCAGGGGTCTCAAACTCAGATTGCTCCGAGGGCCGCATTAGGACCTATAAGTAAGCCCAGGGCCGCATTATGACGCTGACGCAACAATGGCTGTACCTGAACCTTACAAAAAACAAGTTTTACATCGTATTTGCTGCGAAAGGTATAGTGAGTTGTTGGCAAATAATTTCTAGCCTTCTCTGCGTTCGTTTAAAAGGAACTTATTGTTCATTCCTTGGCCGAGAACTTTTAAACGCCGGTGAATAGACGAAATAGCTTAAATTCTGATTACATGAAAATTCCCAAAGCGCGTGGGCCACATGCGGGCCGCGTGTTCGAGGCCCCTGCGCCAGGCCCTGTCGCGATTCGGATTCGCCTTGCGCTGATATTCGAACCGCAGGTCCTTGTTCGCTGCTCCCTCATGCTTTGCGTCGAATCGAAACCGTTACCATGTCAACAGTTGCAAGTTGTTGTTTGACTTGTGTTGCGCAGTGACCAACAGCACGTCCTGCTCCACCGACTCCACCGAACAATTGGACAAGCTGGGTAGCTTGCCAGGTGAGCGAGCGTCACAATTGTTTCGCACCGCGCGGTTCGTGCGCGAGGAAACGAAACTCGCGCGTGGTTTGATCGTGAGAAGCCTTTGTTGTGTGCGTGCGCGCGCTAGAACACGACGAACAACAATGCGGCGCGTTGCAATAGCGCACGAAGTGCAGAAGGGCACGCAGCAGCGCAGGCTTTCGCTGACTGGAGGCTGACAGACGTTTTTCTGCGATGTTGGGTACAGAAAGACGCCTGCCTTTGATCTTCTGATACGAGGCGGTTGGTGGCAAGACGCTAATTGTTGCTGCAATTACGCGTCTCGCTTTTTTCATCCGACCCAAGACAAGAGCTGCGTGTTCTTCGCGCGAAGAGTTCGCTGTTCCGCCGATTGCGGCAGCGATCGGGCGTGGGGACGAACTGTCATTCTTGAGGCAGATGTCCGGTTTGAACCGGACCGAACCGGCGTGCACGCATGTACACCTCACTGCTGAGAGAATTACGACTTTAAATGCATTCAATCGAAATGGTCTTTCGCACGATTTCATTGTTAGTCCTGTCCGACTGGTGCAAAGGCCAGGCGACGTAACATTCTAAGCTTTCAAAGCTGCCCAGCTCGTTATTCGAGGTTCGTCTTTAGTTTTTGTGCAATGCAAGCATTACCTCGACTGTAGTCTTCCGTTGGCTGCTTGTCAATTCAGTCAATCGCTTCAAGGGTCAACTTCCTCTTCAGCAGTCGCGCGCGGTCCGTTATCTCCCGCTACGCCAGCTTGTCATTGTTGTTCGTCTGAGCCAGAAGCGAGGTAACCGAAAAACAAGATTTTTGTCGCAAAGGCCCGGCGAGACGTCAATAATTTCACTTCGGGCAGTGTCTTTTGGTTGAACGTAACGGGAAATTTTGACTGTAGCCGGTAAGACGTGATGAAGGTCGAATGTTCAAATCGTATCTTTCTCGCGCGTTCGTTTTAAAGAGCGCGAGATGCCTTTTTAATACCCCCCCGCACTGACTGCTTGAATGCAACGACGTTGCTGATCGTGGCTTTAAACCAGTAGTCCGCAACCTTTTCGCTGAAAGGAGCTAAATCCAGACCTTCGATTTTGTTAGAGAGCCGCACTGAACACAAGTCAACTGGCATCGTTTTGCTTTATTGCAGAACGAAGTCTGTTACACAAAATATCCGAGGTTTAATTGAAAGACTGCTGGGAACCGCACAAAGGATGCTTGGGCGCGGGATGTGGTTCTCGGGACCGCGGTTCAGAACCACTGCGCTGAGCCAAAACGTTTGACGACATGCCTTGACACGCGCGTGCCCTCCCACATTTCGTCACAAGGCTTGCGTGAGTGACAACACTGACAGGCCACTAAGCTTCTTCTCCTCTGACGCAGACGTCGCCAGCGATCGTCCGGCGCACCGCGGTAGCAGCAGCTTGGAGACGCCCAAGAGAAATTCCTCCTCGTTCCCGTCGCTTCCCGAAATGGCCGAGACCCATCAACGAAAAAGCGACGCCGTGTAAGTTCCGCGCGCTGCTGTTTGTTGCGTATGGTCGAGCTCTCCGATAGACTCGTGTTGCCGTGGTAACGTGGACGGTGCCAGGACAAAGGTTTCAACATGTCGTTGTGTGCGTGCCTGTGCTGGCGCGTTTGTCACTTCGTAAATTAAACCTACTAGCTAGCCTTTGCATAAAGGGGTTGTGTGTAGATAAAGCATGTTGTGTGTAGGTTGTGTGTAAATAAAACAGGCTGTGTGTAGATGAACAGGGTTCCCACGTGGTATTGAAAAAGTATTGAATTTCAAGATTGGTTTTCAAGACATTGAAAAAGTATTGAATTTGGCCAAAATGTACATCTTAAGTATTGAAAAAGTATGGAAATTCTAAATGGAAAAGAAATCTCAAGTATTTGAGCAGAATTCTACTGAAGGCAAAGCACTTCATTGTTTATGCAGTACTATGCAATGTGTAAAATTGAGTTTCATAATAAGGAATTTCGAAAAATGGAGAGAAGTAATGGCATTGAACTTATTAGATTTAGTATTGAAAAGGTATTGAAAAAGTACGGAAAATGATTTTTTTTAAATGTGTGGGAACCCTGGACAAAGCAGGTTGTGGATTGTGTGTAAATAAAGCAGCAGGTTGTGTGTAGATCCTCAATGTGAGCGTTGTCTGTTTTGCGTTGACAGCGAATGAGACATGATTTTTGTCGCTTTATTACTCAATTCCATAAGGTTGCCTTTTTGCAGTTCAATGAGGCGTGGGTTAAGGTTGACGACGAGCTTTGAAAAGCCCGACGAATTGAGCAAATCGATGCAGAGTTTTTTTTTTCTAACTATACAAATAACATCTGTGAAGACCACAAGCAGTGGTTTTGCTTATCTTGGGACGGAACTGTGGCAGCATGCGCAGAATCAGTTTTTTTTAAGAGCACTCGAGTGCGCAGCGATTTTCTTCACTGTTGCCAGTTGCTGTGCGGTAAATGAAGCGGTTGAACCGACAGCGACCGGTCCTATCTTCTTCCACCCACAGGAAGGCATCTCGGCGTGCCGAGTCATTGTCTGCCGGCTGTGGTAAATGCCAGAGGTAGATTTACTGAACTAAACCGTGATTGGCGCGTCGCTAATGTTTTCTCTCTGGGGAAATCTCTGGCTGATAGCTTGTCGTCTGCGTTGTGTGTCGCAGAGTGAATGAATGCTTTTTGGTCCTTGTTGGAACCCCCTGCGTTGTTACGAGAGAAAATCGCCCAACGATTGGACAAGAGCGCGCGCGACTATTGTTTTTTGTCAGTTGCTTTCGCAATTGTCGTTAAAGTGGCTTTGTCGGAAAAATGAGTTTCGGTGAGATACTGGCTCGCATGTAAAAAAAGTGTTTTTCGTTTTTTAACCCCGCATGACTTGTTGCGATTTTAAATCATTGCGAATCGGAGAAGGGCTAGTTCACGCACTGCTATTGTTGTTACACTATTATTACACAATTTTTAGCAACTTCCTCAAGTAAGGATTTAGCTTCGGATTTAAGGCATCACACAGTCGTGAAAGTATAATAAAAATAGCAAAAAGGCGTATAAGATCACTTCGGTACATTTGCTTTTAGTCGCACGCAAATCCTCTTGTATGTTGTTTTTTCCGTTGCACCATCACTGGCATAGAATTATTTTACCCCAAGTGACCCCTTGCTCCATCTTGGCAATTTGCGTGGGCGGGGCTTACCGTTTGGGCGAATAGTGGTCGCCTAGCAACATGATACAAAAGCTTGTTTCAAAAACAAGAACATCCGCGGCTCATTCATGTCCAACTTTAGGGTCAATAGGTCTTGCACATAGCTAAGCTATGGAAGCCTATTGCCAGTTTTAAACTATGGTATTAATATCTGAGTTCACATAACGTGGCAAAAATAACAATAACCTCTTAGGCGTTTTTTTTTCTGGACAAGCGAGCACGCTGTGCATATGTGCTAATCCAGTCGACTCCTCGCTCGGCTTAAAAAAGGCCTTGTCGGCGCGGTTGCAACCTTGTGCTGGCATCCTGGTGCACGTTACCGGTTCAAATAAATCAATGCCAGTGGCTTTGCGGGTGTGTATCGATCAGCCGAAGAAAAATCGTTTGTCGGAATAGTGGCAGTGAATTTAGTTTCGTTTTATAAATTCATACACAGCAGACTTCGTTCAGCAGCGATCCGGTTGTTAAAATGCTCCGCGAAGTCTATGATGCAAAGGTAAGCTTCCGCCTCCGGCAGCGTGCGCTGTTGCGGAAGAACAAAAAGAGGAAACGTAAATTCTGATTTGCAGTGAAGTTGCGATGTTCGCGTACGGGCAGAACTTTGTCTCGAAAAAAGAATTCCATTTTCAAAAAACGAACTCTGTTTTCAAAAAAAAAAAATTTTTGAAAAAAGAACTCTGTTTTCAACAAAGGAACTCCACTTTTTAAAGAGGAACTACATTTTTGAAAAAAGAAACTTTGTGAAAAAAGAACATTATTTTTAAAAAAACAATTCTATTTTCAAGAAAAGACCTCTGATTTTTAAAAAAGAACCCCATTTTTCAAAAAAGGAACTTGCATTTAAAAAAAAGGAACTCTTTTTTTCGAAAACGAAAAGCCAGTGTCTTTTAAACTCTGTTTTAAAAAAGAACTCACCTTCGCAGAACGCGATCGTCGTCGGACTGCAGCGTGCGTCCTACGCCGGTCAAGTTGTCCGAAGCGAGGGAGGCCGTTCGCAGCGACTCACTCCCGCGGAATGGCCGCGTGCAATCGAGCGTGACACACTCGGCAACCATCGCGTCATTCGCGAACTACGTCAGCGCTCCGGCGATCGCCTCGCCGAGGAAGTCGCCCAAGCCGGCCCACAAAGCGAAGAACGTCGTGACGCCGCCGGACCTGACCAGGAAAACGCCCAGTGTGCACTCGCTGCCCGATCTGGTCCGAGACGAGGCCAAAGCGAACGGGGTCCTGCCGGCGAAAGGGGCCGGGAACCCGACCACGAACGGCGACGGGGTGAAAAAGCACAAGAGCTTCGGCTTCTTTCGTAAGAAGAAGTCGAAGTAACGCGGGGAGAGGGTTATTCTCGCGATTAAACTGCGTTTGGAGTTGGGTGGCAATGCGATTCTTCCCATCAGTGGGCGACCGGCCAAGAGTTAGTGTTTTTTTTGTCGAAATTCGAAAATGCAGCGTTTCTTGGCAACCCTTCCGCTTACGTCACTGCTCGCCTGTCGTCCGCGTTAGTGAAAACTATAGAAATGTTGACCGTTTCAGTATTCGGGGCGCGCGAGTGGCTTAAGCTAAAAGCGGGATTCTTCAAGGTTCACGAAGAGCTGTCGTTACCGTGTCTCCAAGACAACGGTCGAAGCATCCTCCCCGATTAGGGCGCGCGTCCGCTGTAGTCTTCACAAATTCGTAGAGCTCAATCCGGTCGTCGTTGTGCGGGTACTTTACAAAAGGTCCGATCGCATTAATTTACTCACGCTGCTGCTTGTGAACAGCTTGGAGGCGAAAACCTGTTGTCTGAATAATGTTGCGAGAAAAAAGTACAAGTTCAAACGGTGTCTGAGCGCAGCTGCACGCGTTTGCATTCTGGCTTGCGACAAAAATTGCCTCCAATATGTTTTTTTGCTGGTGCGCTTCAGGAGTTGATAATAATCGGAAAATGTACAAACAAGACTCACGCTTTTATGAAAACCTTCCTCGCGCTTAACCGCTGTGATCGCAGAATGCTGCAACGACGTGATCCGCTGCTTAACTTCAGTATTAACGTTGTTTTGTTGCTCGATGCTGCGAGGTGCGAACTCGCAGGCTGCGTTGCGCTGAGGTACGGAATGGCGGCACTCTGCGGAAAGGTTTTCTGGATTGAGTGTGGTTAAATTGGGG
>Ga0210059_1000974_pt1 | contig 41012 bp, 30 predicted proteins | sample Ectturendosymbi2_FD_188042 | JGI IMG/M metagenome (GOLD analysis project Ga0210059, IMG submission 188042) | Ecteinascidia turbinata endosymbiont from Florida, USA - Sample 2 (SPAdes) (version 2) | ecosystem: Host-associated > Tunicates > Ascidians > Unclassified | place: Key West, Florida... | reverse complement strand
CATGCGGTTTTCCAGCCACAAGATTTTGTTTGAAACGTTTTATAACTGACCAGTTTGCACAGGGGAGGGAAACCGCAATCCAACGCAGAGTTGTAAACGGGCCTCATTTGCAAGCCCGAACCCGGCCCGCGTCCGAAATAACAAGCCCGAGCCCGGCCCGGGCCTGACGTTTATTTTTGAAGCCTGATTTAGGCCCGAAAGCCGAATTTACCGAGTGGGTCCTGACATGCGCAACTGTGGTGTATCAAAAGATGTAGTGTAAGGGTGTAACTGCACGTACACGGTTTGATCATACCCAAAATAGCAATCACTTTGACAAAAACATTTAACTTAAACAAGCAAACTTAGCTTGTTAGTCAATTATAATACTGCGAAATGTAATGTGTTTCAAGATAAAAGAAAAAAAAACTATCACGAAATTATCCACGATGGTGCTATAGGCATAAATGACACTATTTAGGATAGCGCTATAGGCACGAAAAGCCGGTTTCTAGGCCATCGTTTCTTAAAACAAGCCATGAATCGCGTAAGTCATGGGTGGGGAACCTGCGGCCCGCGGGCCAAATGGGGCCCGCGTGAACATTTGATTAGGCCCACATCAGAATATTCGTTACCCATGTTAGAGTACAACATCGCTTGAAAACGAAGCTCCATGAAAAGCAGGTACTTAGACGGTACGTTAAGAGAAGTCACTCTTCCCTGTAACTGTATTGTATTGTTTACTGCAAAAACCGGGTGCGAAGCAACAAAAAACAAACGCCATTTGTAAACACTTGAAAGCATTCCCAAGCTTGCGGTTGGGAGACCCAAAAACGCTTAGGTTATCTCAGTCGATACTCCTATAGTCGATACTCCTAGAAGCTCGCAAGATAAAAAAAAACAGAGGAAACGCATAAAACAAGAACACCAAAAAATAAGGACAAAAGTTCACCAATATTGATTTAATAGATGCTCCAATTTCATACATAAAACAATATTCTGCTGAATAAGTTTTCGTAATTTGACAGGCACTTTTGAAAATGAAACGATGTATTTAGTACTGCTATAGCCAATAATTGCACATATTTTTTTAAAGTGGTGAAAAGATAAATTTGTGTATTGCGCATTGATTTCTCTCCACATCACCGCTCCTTTATAAGATATTAGCTTTTTGCCAATATTGCCATGGACACCGGGAATAAAATAAGTAGTAATAGAAGGGGATTACGATCTGGATTGTACGGGTTTTGGGTGTGTTCGGGTTCGGTAACTAGGGGTTTTCCTCAGCCTCCCTCACCCCCCGACCTATATTTTCAATATTTTTGTGTTTTTATATTTTTCATATTTTTTGTGTTTTTGATATTTTTTAATATATTTTTTTGCGTTATGGTAATTTTTTTCATAATTAATTTCACATTTTAAAGATAACTTGTTACTTTGAGCTTTTGACTAAGCCAGCTACTTAATTTCTTTAACCCTTCACTGGTTGTCGATGGCCAACACACGCCAGGGCGTGCCATGTTTTAATCCGATAAGCAAATATTCACGTAACCGGTCAAGATCACTTCACTTGAACATCATTCGAGATCACCATGTGGACGTTAGTATCAAAGCAAAACGCATCGACAACCTGCTAACTTCATCAGTTCTTTTGCGTAGCATTCTTCTTTGAACGTTTATCGTGTTTAAACAAAAACAAACAGGAAATTACTCATTCCGATTACTTTAAGGTAAAGCCCGAAACACTTTACAGTTAGTCATTAATCAGGTTTACTCTGTTCTGTAGCAAAATTAATATAACCCTATCATTTTTGCAGAACAACGTTTTAACAAAATTTGTCTGTTTCTTTTAATACCATCGTTAACATTTCGTATCTTACGACTTCTTTTAACGAAAGTAGCAACCATTGCAAAGTTCGAATGGTAGATGCATATGCCTCATTAGCAGTTTAAATTTCCTTTTCTTCCGAATGTTTTTGCTTTCTGTAAGTTTTGTTGTTCCTTTGTGTAGTGTTACTTCGCTCATTAACTAACTATTTCAACCATCGCATAGCCTATGATGATGTTGCACAAACGAACCACACCATTGCTTCAATCTGTGCAGCAAGATTGCTTAATTGTTCGCGCCACTAATGGATGTGTGTTATTCTTCGCGCACATCCCTTGTGTGGGGTTTCGCACATTCAACCCTCACCAACATAGAGGTTGCAACATTAACACTTTGCCAGATTCCGAAGAAACTGATTAGATGAGTTTTATTCTAGGTTTAACGACGCAGCGAGGTCTTTACTTAAAAGTACTTATTGTCCTTTTTTTGTCCCCGCTCAGCTGAACTTTCATTGCTGAAAATAGTTTTAAAACTGATGACTGTAATGTGACTCTTTTATATTTACAGTGAGTTACAGTCAAAAAGTAATGCCCAACACCACACAAAATGCATCTGCGTTTTGTTAGCTATTTTCTAACGTGCATGCCACATGTTTGAATATGTAAGGAAAGTGTTTTTTATAGGTGAACTTACCGTAGACATCCAGTTATCAGGCGCTCAATTACTGATCTGGGACCGTGAGTGCGATTGCATGTGCTGCACCAATAATTCGTGCTGATATTGAATTTCTAATAAGGTGTCTTATAATATCTGCATGATTTTCGGTTTGAGAAACCGTTGCAAAGAATTTGAAACCGCAGGTTGTTTACCTGAAGAAATTTGGCCAGTGTACCGTTGAAACATTTCACAGATCGGCCACACACATGGCACGTTGGACTCCCCGCTTTTTAGTAGATAATGGCGGGGTCTCGTGTCGGTTCAGCTTTATTTACATTTTCTTAAAAAATGATTTGGGTTTCGGTAATTTTATTTCGATATCTCGCGCAAATTTTTCAGGAAATTCATACCGATGTTTCAAAAACTGGAATTTTGTTACAAAATAGCAATGGCTGTAAACAAGGACAGATTCAAGTTGTTTCAAAGCCTTACAGCTGTGTTGGCTGTAGGGGCTTGGTTTCGAAATACAAACCTGGGCATCACAAACGCATTTGCAACCAACGAGAAAAACCTTTGCATAAATTTGTTCATACCATGCAAACTCAAAAACCGGACATTTTGTGGCCTTGCCCTGATGGTTAATAAAAGTTTTGCTACTGGCTAACTGATCGAGAGCTGTGGCACAAAGTTCAAGTTAAACATACGAAACACGAAATGAGAAACGTTTTTGTTGACGCGTAATATCGCCCCTCTCAGTTTCAAAAATTTTGGTAAAATTGCATTTTTTCGTTGTTTCAAAATTATAAAAATTTGGCAAGTGGTGAGCTAAATCGAAAGCTTTTTATCTGAGATATTCTGAAACAATGTTTATTACAGAGCTTTAAACAAGGTTTAAAAATAACTACAAGCTTCTGATGCTTCTTATCTTACTTCACTTCGCGACGCTGAAAGAAAATCTTTTGCTCAGGATTTAGTTGTTGCCAGAAACGTGGTTACATACCACGTAATGTAAACTGGCTTTATTCTGAGCTGACCTGTATTGCTTCCAGGTACGGTATACTCCTACGTAAAAAACACCATTGCCAATGTTTGACCAGCACTGAATTAAATTACCAAGCGTTTTTTGTAAGTCCAATACATGTATATTCTGAGCAAACAATGATTCCTACATAAAGTACTGTAACAAACATCCTGCCCATCTGAGATAGGAAGCATTTTAGAAAAAAGCATTATTTATGCTACTACAGAAACACTGATTCGCTGCATCGTTCAGTGACTTTTCGTAGCAAAAATGCGTGATTGCTCATGCACGAACGTGCTCATTCCACGCCAATCGGCCGATACTTCTAAAACCTGAAGCTACCAGTTACTGCCGGTCACGGCAACTTTTCCGAGAGCAGGGAAAACTAGATTTGACTTGTGCAATTTTGCTGAAGTTGAAACAGTGACACTGGAAAGTCAGTGCTAACGTTTTACGGCAATCTACACTACAGTATGATAATCAAAATTTATCTGCTTTATTAAATCATAAAACGATTTTCACACGGCTTGCTAGTACTTTTTTTGTTGCGAAATTAAATATTTAGAACAAGAGTCACAATCATGGGCGTCGGATAAGGGGGGAATGCCCCCTAGTTTTGGACGTTTGATATTGTCCTAAGTTTTACTAGAAAATGTTTTTCTCTAAGTTTTCAGAACCCCCTTGGAAAATGTACTTCCGACGTTCATTGTTGCAATTATATTTTTCTGGTTTTAATTGCTTTCAAATGAAAAAATGATTACTTTTGTGTGTTTAATGTGTGCACAGTACCAAACACTAAAACCAAAATTGCAAGCGAAACAAAGCTATTCAAGAGTACCAAGTGATTTGGACTTAATTTAAGTCACTTCGTCGATCCCTTACCTGTCACACGTTGTGGCAATGTCAGCAATGGATTGCACACCAACGGAGACTGACTGCAAACGAGACAACATAACAACCATGCGAAAGAAACTAGGAGAATAAACATTTCGACGCCCCGATATAAGGCCACATGCGCTTGAATGGCATGGCCATTTGGTAAAGTAACATTCGAAATCCTTGTATTTCGGAGGCAGGTACACATGGCGGCACAGAACTTTTAAACATTTACTGTTACCTGACAAATGTCCGCAAACGGGAGTAACATCACGTGCATTCTAACGAGAAATAAACTTCTTTTGCAGAAAAAAATTGAAGGTATTCATGAAAATCAACATTGTGAAACTTTTAAATATTTTTCCGGGAACATTTTGCCCTCTTACAAAAGCGGTAAGTTTGTTACTGAATAGCCTGTCCCTTTGTTGAACCTAAGCAAGCTTTTACCTTTGCGTTTGTGGAATGTTTCTTGTAGACTGCGATGAAAAAATCAAACAAAACATGCTTCATTGATTTCTTTGGTGATTTAAGCCTGTAGTGCAGTACAGGCTGTAGATTTATGCCTGTAGTGCAGCAGATTTAAGCCTGTAGTGCAGCAGATTTATGCCTCTAGTGCAGCTGATTTATGCCTGTAGTGCAGCAGATTTATGCCTGTAGTGCAGCACAGGCTGTAGTAAAGATTGGTTCACTGAGAAAAACAGTCTTCTTCATGTGACGCAATAGGTGTCCTTCACTCGTTTTTGAATTCAGTTTCAACTGTTCAATTTCTTTTTTATTTTTTGGTTTGTGTGCTTGTTCCCAACTTATTTAATATTTTATTTGTTTTGTTGATCTATGTTCAATAATTTTTTCATGTTAATGCAGTGATCAAAGTAAATAAAGTATAACCATCGTGTTTCTCTATCCATAACCGCAAGCGCACCACTGCATAACGCCAGAACAGTGAATCTGGCTCTTGCGCAGTGTGAGTGTCATAGCGGCAAATGGAGGCTGACGTTAAATTTCTATATAATTTTGGTTCTTAATCCCAGTTTCCAGGGAGGGGTAAACGCCCGTTTCCCTCCCCCCCGCGCATGCCTATGGTTTTGACCTACCACGAGTTCAAAACGTTTTGCTTGAGTTCAGTGTAAAAGCGCAACCATAATAGTCATACTTTTCGCATTTGTATGTTCCGCAACAATGTTGACCTCAAAACTAATATTAGAAATTGTAGAAAACCATTCTGAATTTTATGCATGCGCGAAAGGCTGCAATAATTTCAGGTCGATCTTGATAAATCGTGAAACTACTTATGATACTGTAATTTCATGGTTTATCAAGATCGACTTGAAATTTATTATTTCATAAATTTATAATTTAGTATGCAAGGGCAACTATTCCCCGTTGCCCCCTCTTTCAAAGGTCAAGGGGTGCAGTGCTTCCGTCATGCACCCCCTTCCGGCGTCCCTGGAATTAATAGTGTAGTTCGAAGAGTTTATTTTGCAATCACTGCTAAGGTTGTCCCAACAGGGAAGTGCAGTTAGTGGATTACGGATGTTAACCATGTTGCGTCCACATAGGCCTTGGCCTGCATTTGTTAACATTTACAGCCTATTTGAGATACAAAGTGTTATTTCTAAATTTGTGCCATGCACCAGGAGATTAACAAGTGTACAGCAGACGTCAAAAAGGTTCATGCATACGTATTTCGGCCATTAAAAGCAAGATGAGCATGCAAAATTCACTTAAGCTCATGGTAAAGTTTATCAATTTGCGCTAATGAAAGAAAACGTTGATTGCGGTGCATTTCTTTAACCGGCCTCAGGTTTCTTCGGTACCAGAGTTTTCATAACTGAACGATAGGCTTGGTTCTGATTTCTTGCAAATTTTTGTTGTCATTTGCATTCCACTACAACATCTCTTAATAATCGCCTTTAATTAAATGACAATGATAAAGACGCATTGCCTTTGTTAAGCTCGTTCAAAAAATTTTAGTTGCAAACTACGAGCAACTTGCGGGTATTTGCGGGAAAATATTTAATAATTTTACAATATTTTATAATTAGTTTGCAAATGCTGTGTTGTGAGTTAAATATACATTTTCAGAATGTCTAGTCTCCCTGCACAAACGTGAAGCCCCCCAATTGAAGATTTTCTGGCGACGGTTCTGCCGAAATTCTGTCTGCAAGTGGCCTAAAATGTAGTCAAATAAAAAGAAATAAAAACTAGGATATTTTGTTGTGAATGCCATTCGGCCTCGGGATATGCCATAACGTCGACCTCTTTTTTTCAGAAACCATCACCATTAGTAGGGTGGGTCTGTAAGAATTCTAAACCCAGAGTTGGGCCGCTATGGCACCGGGGCCAACCATTGTGAAATGTTATTTTACCCGCTTGAAACTAACAGAACAACGTTTTTTTGCTAAACATTTAAAAGCAAAATATAAAATTTCAAAATCCAGGGGTTCAAATCCCCCTGCCTCTTTCTGACGCCCATGTAGCCAGGTATATTACGAAAATTAAATTTTGAACGTCACGAAGGCTCTAAAAAATTGAGCAGATGAATTATGAAAACACGCCACAGCAAACACAGCTTTGCACGAAGAGGGCTACTCACTCTGGAAGTCATAGCTGAACTTTAGCGAATAAGTCGAATTCCCATAAGCCTGCATAGACATACTCTAACAAGCCGCGTAGTGTTATACTGTGTGAAAAGAAGCTTGCACAAGCATAGTTGAAGCTTTACACTCAGGCACGTTCGTTGCACTCACACTAACAGTGGGTTTTTCAAACTTGTGAAACCATTGCTGCAGATTCGCTCATACTTCTTTTCACACAGTATCAAGCTACGTGTCTTCCCGCTGTCATCAGCCACTGTCTTGCTGCATTACCTGCCAAGATGTCTGTGCTGTTGATGCCCTGGCCACATGCGCCAAAACATCTACCACCGTAACTTGAAGTGAACCTTTGACGAGTTTTGGCCATGTTATTGTTACGCAATAAAGAACAACAGTAGAACAATCCGCTCGCAAGTTTCGCAACCTCCCTGTGCAGACAAAGGAGCGGACATTAGTGAACCGCAAGCAGCGTGACACCAGAAAGTGAACCTGGCTCTTGTGCAGTGTGAATGTCATATCGGAAAATAAACTGTTATTGCAAAATTAAATCAACTAATCGGAATTACGCTTCTGAAGTTAGATTTACGAAAAATGTTTGTTCCTTAGTCTCAATTTCCAGGGGGAGAAAAACGCAATTTTCCCTACCCCCCTCTCCATGCCCAGAATTAGATTTTATTGCAAGGTCTTCAGTTTTTCAAAAATTGCTTTGACAATTATTTCAAGGCGTAGGTACTCTCCACATAGAACTGAGCCTAATTTCACCTCAAATGTTGTCCAACATCATACAAACAAAGGCTGATGCGCTGTTGGCAGTTTCACGGGCAAGCTTGTTCATTTGTCAGCTTTTTCCCAAGTATATGCAGCATCACGAGTTGAACCTGGCAGTAGCACAGCTTATTCAACAGACCTTCTGCATTACATTTACAGTACAACACATCATATATGATTATGAGATTTATTGATATCACTGTATTTGTGACGACGGAAACAGCCTAGATTGCAGCATAATGCTACACATAAGTTTCATCGGCTCATGTAGTTTCCTTAAAAGTAATGTGTACCTGCAGAAAATCATAAAAACCGATTTCTACTTGTGTAATTCTTCGTTTAACAGATCCCGTTTTCCTCTAGGCAAGACTTCAGTAGCGCAGCCAGCCCGAAAATTTGGGGGGGGCCAAAATTCTTGATTTTAGGCTAGCAACAGTATTTTTTATGAGATACCGCCTCTCAAAGCACAAAATGACAACATATTCGAAATATTTGGGGGGCATGCCCCGTTGCCACCAGGGCTACGCCTATGGGCTGCATGATCTATTTCGTAGTGTGAACCATTATTTCGTGAAAAAAAGCAATACACCACTGATTATGTTAAACTTGTACATTATTAATTGTTAGTAACTACTTTGTCATGCTTTTGATGACATTGCATGGAAGCATCATAATGACATCAGTTGTTATCCTGGTGAGGTTTATGGCCGATCTGTCTGAACTTTGGGCGTTGCTTGACTGCAAACGACAATGCATGTGGAGACTGTTGACGAGATGCCCTGGTCGGTGACGCAACAACAAATTCTCACATTGATAATGTTATGTAAGTCTGAAGGGTAGAGTTTGTTTGATGTTGCTGATAAAAATGGATCTAAAAACTGCTTAATTTCGACATCTGCACATAACTTTGCACTGAAATAGGAAACGTTGGTGAATTCTCTGCCCATGAAACTTGGCAGTGGTTCTTGAGTACATACAAACATAGTTGGTTGATGTTACTGCCCATGAGAGCGACCACTCGGGTCGCAACGGATTGGATGTGCTCTGCGTCGATTATTGTGCATTGTATTTTGATCGAAAAAACAGGAAAACAGTTTATTCATTGACTCATCCTTTTTCAAAGTACAGCATATGCAGATCGCGACTGTACGAAAGTGTCTTATTTGCATTTATATTTAGGGGTGGAATTGTTTCATTTTTCTAGTTTTCTAGTTTTATTTCTAATCTTATTTAGGCTCAAAAGATTCAAAAGCATTAAAAGTAGTTCCCAGATTACATGTTGCCGTAGAGGAGCATGACTGGCAGTAGATGTCTCCATCATCTACATGATTAATCTACCTTTCCAACATCGATACAGGAGTACCCAGTTAATTAAGATACGAATAGTTTATTTCCTGAAAAATTGTCTTGTGTTTCAAATTGATATAGGTTCAAGAAAATTTATTATATATATATATATATTCGGAAAATCATACGGATAAAATTGTTTTACATATACGATTGTTCGAAAATATATTTGCAGTTGACGACTACTTATCTCAAGGGATTAGAATGTCACAAACTAAAATCTATCGAGTAACGTCTTCGACCACAATTTCCAAATGCAACAATCAAATATTGAACTTGTGTGAAAAGTACTAAAATGGGTTTGTGGTTGTAATTTTCCTATTGCTTTTTTTCTGAAAATGGGAAATATGTCTGTCATTCGTATTTTCGGGCATGATAATACGTAGTGAAAGTCAAAGTTTGTTATTGGTATATGACGTTTCATGATATCTATGATTGCATATACGGTTTTTGTGCTGCATTTAATTCAAAAATGTGTTTTTCAGCACTTAATCAGAAGGCATGTGTCCTGACATGCAACCGCTTCATCACAGCCTGTAGGGAGTTTCTAAAAAATCATTAAAGAAGACAAACTGCCTGATGCATCTTTAGACTCGTGTGATGTGTATTGGCCGTGGTACAGAGTTCAAGTAATTATTTCGCAATTCACTTTTAAGATTTTGGAGGTGTCTCCTCGTTCAGCGAAAATCAGGTTTTAGCACTGCAGTGTGAAGCGAAGTCGCATTACATTTTCCCGCGCTCGGGCTGCCTAGACCAGGGGTTCTCAATCTTTTCACGACCTCGTATCACCTGGGCACCTAGCATTGTCAACGCCTACCACGTCTTCTAGCACACCTAATTTTATCGAATTTTACTTAATTCAAAATAATAATAAACATTAAAATAACAATAAAAGACCACAAGTAGATTTATTGGGGTATTTGGTTTTGTTTATCTTCCACCGATTGGTCGATGCGGGCGTAATCTTGCTTACAGCGCATTGAAAGTCATAACGTTGCGATACAATAGGAATAGCAGGCTACAGGAAAAGTGATTTATTTAAACACAAATCCCTAGTGGTACGCGTACCACAGGTTGGGAACCCCTGGCCTAGATGTTGCGCAAGCACATCGACGTTTCGCATAGAACGTTCTCGAACGATGAAAATGAAAAACAAGTTCAGAGTTGTTTGTTCACCTGCGCAGTCAGTGCTTGCGCAAGCGGTGATGAGTCTCCACGTCAGCGATCATGAGTTCTGCGAACATTTGTTTTGTTGTTTACGACTTGAGAGGATGCGAAGGCAAGTCTGTTTGTTTCATATGCGAATACAAATAACGGTGCAGAATTTACTTTATATCAATACTGGTTTGAAAATAAAAACACGAACAATGTACATTTGCAAATCAACAATTCCATTAATATAACTATACAATTGCAATCGTTTTCTTGCCAAAGCAATCGGCAACAAGCTCGTCAATCAACTTTATCTTTATCAGGCAACATATTCTTCTGGTTAATCCTGGTTTTGTCTGGATTGTGATATTCTTGATCTGCAGGGGCGGAGCTAGGGGGGTGCAAGGGGGGTCACTGCGCCCCCAAAATTTTGCCTGGCCCCCCTAAAGTTTTTCAGGTCTCTTTCTGAAAGTCCTACACAGACCATTGACAGCTCCCCTTGTTGCAAAACTGGCCCCTCCAGTGGTCCCCCCCAAATGAAAATGTCTGGCTCCGCCCCTGTTGATCTGCATCGAATTCGTTGGTCTGCGACAAGATGCAAACCGTGGTCACTGCAGCGAATTTTTGTTCTAAATTTTTGGGCATACCGGTCATCGAAAGTAAAATTAACAGAAGTGGTGAAGAGATGATCCAAAATTCCACATACAGCAGTTCAAGAAAAAGTCCAACTAATTAAAATGTTTGTGTAGATATGATCAAGTAGAAATGGTTGAGAGTTAGAAGAAAATCTAGTAGGTGTGCATACACGAGATGTACAGCTGCAACGCAAAATGTCGTCGATGTCATCTGTAATTTGGATGTCAAGATGGTCCTTCATCTGATTTATATTTTAGCATCATCAATAATTTTATTTCTGTTTCTAGAGTGAATGATTTCAAGTAAAGTATTAAATTCAAACTGAAAAACTTGTGTTTTACCATTGTGTTTTTGTTTTCTCTGATTTCTACTAGCAATTGGTCACATTTTTGCATGATAGCTTTTTGTATTTTTTCTGTTTATTAACTGAGTAATATGAAACAGTGAATCAATCAAACAAAACGTGGGTATAGGTGTCTGCAAATCACTGCCGCAATACTTTTTCTGTCGTTAGCACAGTTGGATTTAACCCTGAGTTGTACGTTTGAACAACGGTTTAATTTTAACTTGGTTTCCGATATTGATATAAAATCAAGAGAAATATTAGCCTTTACATTGGAAAGAAATTGTAGGCCTACATTATGTTTTTATTTTCATTAAATGTTATTGATATTTTCAATTGACGCAAATACAGCTCATAGCATTCGATATCAGAAATATTCCCGGTAGAGAAAACATCTGCGACTACACAGTAGGCACATAGCAAAATAATCATCAGACAAGCAAGACTACTTAAAGTGAGTCCATGTTTTCAATCTTGTGTCCACAATTTTGAGACAAATTTTTATTCGTTAATTGCAAACTACTGTAGACATTAAACATTTCCAGCTATTTTGGTAAACAGAGAAAGTCGACCAATACCGCACCAGCGCATAGTGAAAGTAGAGATGACAGCATAAATTTTAGGAACTCAGCACCACAATTTACTCTCACAGAGCGTGGTTCACAACACATATATTATTTGATACGATTTAAGTGGATCCTTTTTTGTGGATTGTAATGAAAAATCTGGTATCATTTTTGCGGAGATGTATTTACCCATTGTTTTTTCATAAGTATTTCCATTAGAGAATTTTTCTGTTTTGGTCCGCCAGAAGACTAAATTATATTTTATACCAGTAATGTTTTCATTGACAAACCTCTGTCTGCAAACGTTTCATCAAATGCAGCAGATGCCAGCTGCCTTCTTGATCTGTGGATGTAATTTCTAGACTTCCTGGAAGTGAACATGACAAAAATCCTAGGCCATTTTTTAATGTAGGTTGACATTTTCTTTTGATTCTGTATATGACATCAATAGCTTTCTTGTTGATAATTGTGTCAATATTTTAGACCTTGCAGCATCTTATCTTATACCTCAACATTTGTTTCATTCACTGCCATTGGCATACCATGTGCTCCCAAATTTTGCCTTCGACCATACTGCTCCAATCCATCCAACTGAGAATCTAGTTTAGTCCCTTTTTTCATTCGCTTGTGCATTTAATAGTATGAGCTCATCCATGTTCTTTGCAAAAGTTGACATTTAGTTGGATATGCAAGGCAGCTAATTTTCAAGTGTTGAAAAATACACCAGGCAGCTAATATTCCATTTTTCTAGGCTAGTGTTTTCTTTTGCTGGGCGAGGTTTTTAGGAAACAGACTTTTATGTTCAGTCTGGATTTCATTCAGTTAGGAGACAATCATTATAATTTCTTTAGTTTACGTGTCCATATCGTGCTGGTGATTTTTTTTTGTTGTTACTAGCTGAAAAATGTCTTGTGTTTTTAGTACGGTCACGGTCATAAAGAGGTCACAAAAGTAGTTTTTCACGATGTACTAGAACAGAAAATGACTGTTGTAAAAAGTGTGTTTTGTGTAAAAATTACTGGCGGCAATTGCTTGAATTCTTTTGATGCCCTAGAGTAGGTCTCACAGAAACGTTCATAATCTATGATCAACATAATGTAAGTTTACTGGACAACCAATTAAAACTCATACCTGAAACAAGGTGCCCCGGAGAAGTTTCAAGCATTATTTGAATTAAGTTGGATTAAGTCGCAAAATATTATTGCAAGCAACGCCTTTCTAGTTTCCATTTGAATGGGTGGGGCGCTGTATGAAAGATGCTTGACGATTGCTGAATCCTTGAATGAGCCTTACAACCATGAAATTCTATTCAACCTGTGACGCAATTCATCAGTTGCATTCTCGATCAAAGGTGGCTTGACGAATATTTCATCGCTAAGTTGTCGAATTTTCTAATCGGGCAGATTGCTCTAACTCTCAATGGCAATCCAGTGCCTCTTGTGAGAGTTTAAAACCTCATGAAGGTCTTACTGGCGTCCTTATGGCTTCTATTAAAGATACCGTCATTTTGCAAAGTTATTTTTTGGGAAACAATAACAAGTAGATTTCTCCCTAGTGTCTTTTTGTGTTTTTAAAATGAGTAAAAAAGGAAACTGCTCGTTCTTTTTCTTTATTTTATCAAAAAACCGACTGTTTCAAATAACAAGTTGAAAATCTAATAAACCGATCGACCAGGTCGTTTTAGTAATTACTGCGAAACAGCCATTCAATTTAAGAGTATATTTTACTTCATCTGTATTAATCCGCCTTTGAAAATCCGGACAATTTGCGACAAAAACACGTGATCTTGCCAAATGCTTTTACCGAAAAATAACCGCAGGGCAACGTCCAAATCAAGTGTTTTCACCACGAACACGAGCCAATCCAATAGTCGTGAAGTCAACTGGCTCTTGAACAGAAGGCGACTGTGGGTCACTTGTTCCTGTTGATCTCGCTTTTCTGATACGACGAAAGGCGAGATTCAAAATCTGCTTAAACTGTTAATTTTCTCGTGATGAATACCAACGTCCAACAGATGAGTTTGGGTCTGTTACATTCAAAAACAAATTCTGCCTGTCTGAAGCACAGTTTGAAACAAAGGAAAATTAAACAGAACAGTTGGCAATGACTAGTTTCCGCAGTTTTTTCTTTGCTGTCAGTTTTTATATTTAGCTACTTTGCACATCACATCAATAATTCAAATCTTTCTCCAAACCTCCAGAATTGCTGAACTTAATCAGTGACAAAAAATTTTACTAAGTTTTCTATATTGCGTTAACATAGTTTGATTTCTTGCGCTTTCTGTAATGGTTCGGATCGTGCTACAGCGATAAATTGGTGGTAAATGCGTGATTCACAAAAACAATGGATGTAGATATTTCTCACCTCCGACCAGCTGTTCGCACGTGGTTTTTCTCACTTCCGTCTCATGCTTATCACGTGATACATGACGCAATCAAGTGATGTTCGTTGCATGTGGAACTTGTAGAAACCACATTTGTATATCTGTCGCAGCGACACAGGGATATTAAGAGCGATTTTAATTTGCAAGTTGGCTGCGACCCTTTTAATGAACTACATCCCCTTGCTGGCCATAGTCCATAAAATTCAGAGGTGGTGTCGACATCTTGTGCGCCCGTGCGTGGGTCACTGTAGAAGCATGTTCTTTTCTTTCATTGTTTTGTTTATGTTCTATTCTAACTGCAGGCAATCCGATGGAAAGCAAAAAGGCAGTTTTGCTGTTTGCGCTTTCGTCTATATTCGCTCTTCACGTATTCACAAGTTATTTGAAACCGTAACTGTGCTGCGTGATTGCACTCGCGGCATTTCCAAACGCGATGGACTGAGTTCGAAAGTTCAGCCTGCAGCGAATTGAATTAAAGGAGCATTTTTGCAAACGATGCATTACGTTTGCACCTGATTTTGTCGATCGTAGCGCTGCTATGCCCTCGGTCGTGTGGAGAAAGCAGCAACAAAAAGTGAAAAAACCGAAGGAATATTCTAATGCGCATCAAACCAGTTTTCAAACCAGTTTTAACCAGTTTTACGCAGAGACGTTTGATTCGTTTCTTAGACCTTGCAAAAATGAAGCAAACGTGAGAAATGTGCTTTCCGAAAGCAGTACAAAAATAATAGATGAAAGCAAATTTGTACTGAGACACGTAATTAATGTTGTCGCGATTTGCGGTCGTCAGGTGCTTCCTCTATTATGCGGTCACAGATCCACTTTATGACTGATGAACCCGACCCCCATGACCGGGTTCATTAGCATTGAGACTGCTCTGAGATGCTGCTGGTGACGCTACGATTTACTCACGTAACAATACTCCACGCAATACTTCGTACATCAGCTGGCATACTCAAAACAAGATAATTTTCTTGTTTGCCAAGCAGATTTAAAATCATTTTGTTACGTGTAGGAAAGATCTAGTATTTCTCTATATTAACACACGTGACATCTAATTATGATCTTGGTTGCAAGTACAGTTTGTCTCTCCGATTTGTCAAAAACAAAATGATCCATGAAGAATGTCTTGGCTTCGCGCCACTTACTTTTACCACTGAAGAAACAGCAGCAGATTGCATATTGACAGTTTTTTCGCAATTCGGAAATGAACTAAACTTTCTACGGATGCAAGGATAGGATGGGGCAAGCCACACGAGCGGTGTCTGCAGAGGTGCGCAGGGAAAAGTGTGTGTGCTATATCCGGTGTCCGGACAACAACCACCTGGATCACTGCCACATGAACAACTACCCTCCTGACACCTGTCACCTGGGACAACTGCCACCTAGGTGAATAGTCACCCAATACAAGTTCAACTCTGAAAAGTGCCACGTCCTAGGACAACTGTCACCCAGGACAACTACCACCTGGACAACTGTCACCTAGGAAAAGTACCACCTAGGATAACTCTGTGATAGCGTGACTCGAGTCAGTGATTCGAATCGAGCCACGATTTTGGTGACTGGAATCGACTTGGGTCACGTTGAGAAACGATAGTGTGAAGACTCGAGTCGAGTGAATTTTTTTCCCGAATGACTCCACTCGAGTCACAATGGATGAGTCGAGACTCGATTCAGAGTCATTTTGCAAAATCTCCAAACATCTGATTGACAAACATAGTTTGTTTGCACACAAAGAAATGAGCTTTTTTCCTTCAGTGATGATCAATATTGGGGCGATTTTTCTGTTTTGACTGTGTCTCCTAGCGCTGTTATGCTTTTATGGATGAAGTGTCCCACCTAACACGGAGTTAGAGCTGAGACTTTGCTTTTCACTGAGGGACCAGGAAGGCACAATACATTAAACACATTATCGTGGTTTGATGTAGTATTTGCATATCGTGGTCATGGCAGTCGGCCTCATATTTTTACATTGGGTCTTTTCCTGAGATTAATGGATTTATGTTTTTCAAATCCAATCCAAAAATTATATATCAAAATTCAGTCCAAATAGGAAAACCAAATTTGTTTAAATAAAAATTTCTATCATTGTTATTACGCAAGACCTGTATGTAATCCAACTCAAAGAATCAAAGATAAATGAATAGTTCGGAAACTAATTCGAGTTAACTTATGCTTTAACAATTGACACTTCAACGACTTCAAAGTAGTCACTGCTAGCAGCAGTGCAATGAGAAGCTCTGTTAAACTCAGGATGTCTTCATTGACTTCAGGGCAATCCGTTCGCGAGTTATGGCCGATAATAACTTCAATAGCCAATAAAGTAGCTCCTGCGGGTCTTGAAGAGAGGGCACTAAAATCTGCGCAGTTTTCTTTAATTTACGTTGGGAACGGTTCCACGCCGGCACTACACAAGCAGCTTCGATAGAAAGCGTCAGTTTGCGTAAGTTAGTAGACGTAGATCGGGGACCCCTTTGGCGCGGGGCCGATTGGAAGTAATCGATCCAATCCGCTAAAGGTCGGCCCTGGCTCCGCTCCGTCTTTAGCAAAATCCTGGTTGCGCCACTGCCTGCACGTAGGCATGTTTTTCACCATGTGTCTTTTTGTTTTGCATGATGTTGTACCATTTTACAAACGTCTATTTAATGTTCGAATTATTTATTATAATTTGTCACTTCAGTTTTTCGAACGACCTGGAACGCCTTCATTTTAGTTTTGATATGTGCCAACAATAACCATGAGGTCTTCAGCCAACCGTCTATGCAGGGGAACTTTGTGTTCTTATACTAAGCCTAGGGACATGGACCATGGGTCTGATCCAAACACGTACGTGGAGTGAATAAATCAAATTTGTAATGATTAGGCTAGTGAATGAATATAAGAGGTCATAATGAACGTTGCCTATGTTGCCATCATAGCGAGATTCTGGTTAATTTTCTTCTCACAGCACATGCTGGCCAACCAGCAACCATTAATAAATTTTCTCACCCGCTTCTTCTCTCGGGAAGGTAGCGGTATCAACCAGCATTGCAAGAAAAGTACGCACATGTTTTACGATTGCCTGAAAATCTCCACAAGCGCATTTTAATGCACAGAGTAATGATCTAAATATAAAGGGAATAGTGTGCGAGCACCATGAAAGTAAAGGAACACAACTAACAAGAATATCAACTACAAAGAAATCAACTAACAACTTTTGCCCCTAACTTGTGATATGAAACTGGAATAGTATAAGCCTAGGAAGGTTGTCATTTTTGAAAGCAAAGAAACACGTTTACAAGAAATAATTTCAGGACATTTTGTGTTTGATGCCAAAGCACTTTCGGCAAAGCCTTGCGCGTGTTTACAATGTTGATACAACTTTATCTGATTACCAGCTTTTCAATCTTTTAATTACTGTACGTTTAAATTGTACTGTTCATGTAACGTGATAATGTGCGTTTATTTTATAACCACTTCGCACCAACATAGGGCGAAGTAGAAGTTCACGCATACACGCCGCTAGCAACAACTGTACAGATTGATGAAAGAAGACAGGCATAGACATATGACGCTAGCACAAATCACACATATAAATGGCGCCAACGCGGTTACTGTGATATAAAGTACCACTTCACAGTGCTGTGACAAGTCATCTAAAAATCTAAACTTTAGATGTCTGAAATGTTTGTAACTTTCGCGTATGTTGTGAATTTTGGTAAGCTGGAGATAGAAATGCGCCACAGCAGTTGTGGATTACTCAGCGCTGCAATGTGTTTCACAAACTTTAAAACAGGCTGAGAACGTGACGTACAATCGTTAGTTCAGGAAATGGATTTTCAGTTGATGTTGTGGTGGCTGGCGTATGGGGAACGGAAACTCGTATACTGATCATGATATATCCGATTTACAATGTTCGCAATGAGATTGAAGACCAAAAGCTTTCATTTGCATTACTAGAGAGCTTAATGCAGAAAACACGATCGATTTGTAGTGAACGCAACAAAAGCAAATTAAATAAAAGATGATAACAATACCTCATGGAAAGTAACAAGAGAAGTATAGAATCAATGCACTTGGTTAATGTACACACACAAGACCATCGAAGAATACTAACAATATCTCCGGTACCGAAATAACACACCGGTTTTTGTTGGGGTGTAAAAAGTTCGAAATGCGGTTTATTTTCTGAAGAATCATTCACTAAAGGTTTTTGTGACCAGATTTCTATTACGCTATACCTCAACACTTTCCGATGTGAGTCAGAATGTACTTTCGGTCATGAAAATTATAGAGTTTCTTTGCCTCACGCTATGGGGATGAACATCTGTGATGAGTTTGAAACAATCGTTAAATGGAGCCCTTGGCTGTGATTTATCATATTTATACAATAACTTTTACACAAATGTTTCAGAGTTTCTGTTTCCGACACAATGTTTCAGAGTTCTGTTTCCACGTCAATTTCTAGTCTAAATTGCATCAAGATAATTGTAACTCAAAAACTTTTTCAATACAATTGCCGTCTACATCCTTTCGAAAGGAATCTGTGCCAATATGTTTATTTGGGATTGACAATTACAGCATTTTGTTTTAGAATTAGCGAGTGCTTGTTTGTAGTTATCTGATCAATTGCTTTAGCAATTTGACGAGTAACCGATTTTGCAGTTTGCAAATTGTTTGCATTCTCCACTAACATTGTTCCACTAGAACTAGAACAAAGCATGTTTTTCTTAAAGTTCGATTCGGTTAAGTCATTTGAAAGCAGCAAAACAGCAATATGCCTTTGGTGGATTCTGGAAACAATTATTTTTATAGCTGACTCGACAGTGCTTTTAGCCTGAATGTTCTGTTTTCTATTGGCAAGATACGACTGAGTTATTTTATAATGATTGGCTATACACTAAGACTAAATGAACGTTTCTTCTCACTCCGTGGTGCTCAAGGTGTATCAGAAGTATGGGCGGATTCACGAAGTCTGAGGCTTTACTTAGACAAGCCGCACAAGATGTAAGTTTCCTATCAAGGTTTCGGAGATGGTTTTCATACAAGTCTATCGTGGCCAACGAAGATGAATTGTTATTGCGAAACTCGTACTGTTACTGATTCAACAAACTGTTTTTAGTAAAATAATTTTTCAGTCTTATGTATAACACTTTGGCAAATTTTTTGGCAGATGCCTTAACACTAGTGCCGGTATGTATTTAGTCAGTGGGAATTTCGCTATTTCCTCAATTAAAATTGGCACTTTTAGCAAATTTATGCGTGTTTGAAAAGACACCAACACAATAATTCATTTACAACATCTGAGAGAAGAGGTGCTAGTAAGTACTTTGACAATTTCAAAGCGTACACCAGAATGTGATTATTTCAACATGACTTTATTGAATCTAATGCAGACTTGGACAACTAGATAATTCTAGTTTTCTAATTCGATGAATTAGAGCGAAATGACGGTGATTCTAATTCTAATTTGCTGAAAGCTTCAATGCTCTAATTTTAGTTCTAATTTCCGGTATGACCAAAAATGCTAGTTTGTCCAACGGCATTTTTGGAAGATCAAACGAGAATGAGCCCTCGTGAAAGGACGTACAACAAAATGGTCACAAGTGCCATGCCGCTATCCCATCATTTGAGCAGTGAAGACAGTATAAACCCGATCAATTTCTCTTCAAATTTGCTGCTGCAGTACAAAATAAGAGGACCATTAGTGATTGTTATTATTACGTCACATTGCCTATCAATTCACACGCAAAAGTCACTGTAGTCATCGCCAATATTGGTGTACGAATCTTTGCCATTCTCCTGGTTATCAGAATGAATTCGGATTTCGGCATGGATTGAACTTGGGTTGACTGCTTCATGATTTGAGTAAATGCAGTTCCAATTTTCGTTCAATTTCTGGTTTTCGCAAATCCGCTAATTTTAATTCTAATTTGTGACAGCTGAGTTAGCTCTAATTTTAATTCTGATCTAATTTGGAAAAGCTAAACAAATTCTAGTTGTCCAAGTCTGGTCTAATGCATTTAGAAGCAAGAGTATTTTCTCGTCAGGGATATTTGACGAGAAAACTATACAAGTCACATGGTGTGGTAGAAGATATTTTTCATGCTTGCATTAGTGTCTTTAGATGAGGCTACAGACATGAGCCAAAGTGACAAAACTACGATTTACGCATCTGCAAACAATTTTGCAGATGAGCAAACACGTCCATCAACAACGGAGATCTGGAAGGTATGGTTTTGCTTAAAAGGTCAAGAATTATTGTCCAATATTTTGAGTTTTTGCTGCTTTTGTTAAACAGGTTCATGTAGTAAAGCAATCGTTGTAAGTTTCTTAAAATCACAAGACACTGGCCAGAACATAAAGCAACACCGGCGCAAGAAAAATACGAAATCCAAGAAGCACAGCTGTGGAGCCTAAGCCCAAAAAATTTTGGATTACTGGAGCCTAAGTCAAAAACTTTTAGATAGTGGAGCAGGAGCCCAAAATTTGGTTTCCGGCTCCACAGCCCTAGTTTTCAATCGAGTTGTACAAACAATAGAATGGACTAAACCATTCTGGAGCCGAAGCCAAAAACGTCTAGATGTTGGAGCCGGAGCTGGAGCTAAAAATTTAGGTGCCTGAAGCATGAGCCTGAAATTTTAATTCTGGCTCCACAGCCCTGCCTACAAGCAAGGAGGGCGCAAGCCGTTCGCCTTTCCATTAAACTTATAAAAATAGAAACAAATCATGTTTTTAAAATTTGTGGGCGAAAGGCTAACGCTTATGTTCTTCGCGCAACAAAGAAACGTATTCTTCGCAAGAGGTCCAACTACTTGTCATTTCTTCACGTTTCACGATCGAACGAGAACTTTCAGTCGACAGAAACGCCATAATCACCAAGCAAAGTAGCAAACAGACAATTTGAAAAATGAGAACAGACAAGCTGCCGAGTGAACTGAACAGGAACCTTCCGATTTCGCCAATGATGATTCCACCAGGACTCACCCAAAGCAAGAGCCACGTGCTTACGATAGTTTCGTCTAGGGGAAATGTGTGTTGTGTTGCAAGTTCATACAAAAGAACCATCGCTGACTTACTGCCAACACCAAAGAAGAAGTTGGCGACAAACATCGTTGGTAGGTTTTCAAATTTGAAGCCCACGGCAAAGGCAGCGGTTGAAACCACAGTAAGTATATTTAAACTTATGCCTATGGCTTTGTACTGTTTGTAGGTGTCCATCAGTTTGCCTGTTGCAACAGACCCGAATACTGCCCCCATAGACCAAACAACAAGCAAGTAACCGCCAAGTCGATCCGCATTTATCGAGATTCCGTCGTGCTGAGTAACGCCTCTCAGCATTTCTGACATCATTATCAACTCCAAGGTAATCATTTGGACCATCACCATGAAGACGAAACAGAGCAACCAAAGGTTTTTGTCAGAGGCTAAACGTTTCAGCGCTGCAGAAAAAAACAGCGGTTCCTTTATTTCCGATGTCAGTTTGAAAGCTTGAGCGATGGTTGGTGGTGTTGGGGGCCGGTCCGTCACCACACATGTCAGGAACGTGGTGACTACCATTGAGATCGCAAGAAATCCTCCGAATAGCCGTAAGAGAAACAAACGGACGTGTTCGGTTTCGTTTGAATCCATTGCTGATGAAGAAGAAGCGGTGTTGTTCGTCACGGCCAGGGTAGGCATAACTGTTCCAAGCGTTGTTCCAATGTACATCCCCGCACTGCTGACGGCAATAGCTGTACCAACCTCTTCTTCAGGGAACCAAAGTACAGCGAATATCGACGATGTCGACATAATAATGCTTGTGGAAATTCCGCCGAGCAATTGACCAACGATTACCACCACAAACAACTTACTGTTTAACAGAGAAGCAGTTAAGCAAACGTATTCAATCGAAAACCCGACAACAGCTATGACGGTGAGCTTGCGAAAGCCGATTATGCGCTTGTTAATGGCCCAGAGCAAAGGAAGAAGAAAAAATGTGGGGGCGACGTTGTGGGACAGGGTGATCCAGTCAACATCGGCGTAAGTGACTTGGAAAAAGTTGACGAAGAAGTTGTTCATTTGTCCGAAACATGTAAAAGAAAATCCTGCCAAGCATTCTGCTAACATTAGCCCTGCAAGTATGACCCAGCGGCGTTTGTAAAGGATCACAACAAAATTTGAGTTTACATCAGATAGTGACATTTCATAAATGAATAATCGGCTCTGCAAAAAATGCGACAAAATGATAAATTCACTTGCTATGAACTAGTTCCTTTTTAAGGGATTACTGCCTATTTTACGTTTAGGGAATTAAAATATTCTGCATAATAAGCGCACGTTAATAGAAAAACATGAAATGCGAAACACGTGTGTATTCACATGTTTTTTATGCATTCACTGGTTTGAACTAGCTCCGCATGTGTCTTAAAGTGGTTAATTACATTTTTCAGAGAAGCGATATAAATCAACAAATCTTCTGATTTATAGCTATCCATTAAATCTTTGCTTTCAACTGCAAAATAATTCTTTGCGAGTTTCCAACGTTTGACGTTTGAATTTGTAACAACGCGCTGGGCAAGGTCGTGCTGCAAGGTGCTCACAGAGGGAGGGCGTTTGTTTTGGAAAATGTCACTGTCCGAATTCTGACGCTGACTTCTCACTTCAAAGTGCGCATTCATTTGTTTTCGTTCTCCGCACATTCTGTAATTTTTTTCAAAGTGAAGGGAACTGAAGAAAATCGAGGTTTTCATCAACTGCTTGTTCAACGTAGAGCAGATAAACATTTGGGCAAAGCAAGCTGAAGAATTCGAATAACATTGAAGATAAATTTCCAGATTTCACAATGATTTCAATGGCAAAAAGACAATGCTTCGCTCAATTTCAGCACAACTCTAGCAATGCACTTAGTAATTGCATATGCAAAATTTGCCTTTACTATGCCAGAATACGGAATTGCAAAAAATGGAGCAATTGAAAACGACCCTTCAGATTTATCTTTTCGTCTGCATCGCAGTACTTTTTTCTATTTACCATTAAGAAACAAAAGCCCAGGAATTGTCAACGTGAGTGAGGTTTGTTCAATCTCTGCAAATTTCTCTAAAAAAACTGCTTTATAAGAAGATAATTAGCCGAAAAATGAAGTACTGAAAAGTCAAATTTATGAATTAGTGAAGGAGGTACTCAGTGTGTCAAACGGAAGAACAAACACTGCGCACATCAATCAACGCAGCCTGTCTGCATCAGGATGGACCATTTTATCATTAGCTGGTGCATGAGATTTACGTCGAAAAAGTCGTGATAAGGTTTCACGTGACCTTTTTGGATGCAAATACAGAGCTTGTGATTTACCAAAACTACTAGTATTTGTTGCCTTTGCTAATTAATATAGTTCGTCAGCGGATTACTATAATTCGTTAAAAAATTTCCCGATGCAGCAACGTCCTATTGAAGATGAGCCAAATTAAGATGTAATTTTTTTCAGGAGCTGCATGACTCTCCGCCGATCCTGCAAAAAGCATGAAGGCGCTGCCGAAGTTGATGGAAACTACGACCAAAGCAAACAAACTAAATGACTTATTGTAGATGTTTTGATTATCACTGCTGCCATCTCTAACACAAGATATCTTGTGATTATTTTGATAAACATCATTGAATTAGTAGCACTGAAACATTTTCATAATTGGCAAGGTGCATCCACGTCTTTCCAATTTCATCAATGCTATGCACGTCTGTCACGGCGTTGTGCCACTATCAGCTGTTCTTACCAAGAACAAATCAGAATGTGCGGAAAAGGACAAAAAACATGTCATCGCCATAAATAGACAGGCAGCGCTTTGCCACTACCCTCGGGATCGCCTCTCTTACCTCCTAGAACGTATTTAAAGTATAACAAAATTATAAACCGCTTTTATCTGACGAACGACTAAACGCTGGGTGTCGTACAATATCTTATTTAATTAAAAAACAAGAGAACGATTCGACTAAAACCACGTTGAACATATTGAAAATAACTGTTTTCATTGCCAGAAAGGCTCAGCGAATGAATTAGAGATGCTAAGCCACAAAACACCGGGTGGGAGAATAAATGAGAAGGGAAATAACACTTACATGCTAAAATTACAATTGCGGTGTGCTACACTGGCAAGCACATAATCTGCGAAAAACCAATATGACTCAAGCACAAATATAAAAATTCAAGCTCCAAATTTATGGCGCTCCCAGCTTCTTTTTTGAATTTTACTGCTGCTGAAAACAGCTGAAAAATATGCAACGTGTTTTTGTTCAAATGAATGGTTTTTCGGTGTTTTGTCTAACAGTTGTTTTTGTGTTTATGTGAAGTTCTCAAACTGATCATACTGTTTTTTTGCTTTGGTTCCAGCTCATATTTTCTTTACCTTCCGACGTTTGTCTGTTGCTCCCTTCACTACTAAAGTGCTTTGCGCAACATATATACGTTTGCGAACAAGCAATGGATCAAATACAACCTACACTGTCTCCATACAAAACAAAAAGTAAATAAAATACAACATCGATGTGCATGACAATTCTATGCCTTTGCAATTACTCCCTTCGAAAAACAGAAACCCAGCTGAGCAGTGAACGTAGCGCTCAAACCGCGTCTTCCGGTTGCGAATGGCATCTGTCAAAACACTTGTGATAAATAGCGTCTTGAAACTTGCGCTGACCAGCTTTTCCCGGTTGATGCTGCTTCTGATTTCAACAAGGCAGTGAGTGCATTACACTGCTCGTTTCTTGCTTTCTAAACCGTCGATTCAGCTTTTACTTTGAAGTAATAACCAGAAATAAGACGAGTATAGCAGATATGCACATGTGAAATGTTCACTCCAGGGGTATGAATTGTGCAATATAGAGGATCGGAACTATTTTAACTAAGGGTTCTGTTTCTGTATTGACTGTGGTTAAGTAGAATTTGGTTAAAATTGCAAAAGCATTTCGACTATAAAATTTGTCAGACTTGACATCATCGCAAGAATAACCTGATGAACAAGCGTTTGTAGTCCTCAGCTTTGAGGTCCATATCCCGTACCACAAATGTGGCATTGTTGCATCGCACTGTTTGCCACAAAGCTTCAGTCTATTTAAAATATAAACAGCAAGCAATTGCCTTTCATTAAAATGTCAACAACAAAGCCTTCCGAAAACGTTTCTTAAAGAAAGCTGATGGCGGTTAAGATTCTGACATGTCATGAAGGTGCTGTAAGCAATGGCAGTAAGCAATGGTGCTGTAAGCAAATGGCATTAATGCCATAAGGTTGTGTTGACTTTTGTTTCAGTGTTGTGGCATAGAGTATGTTTGTTTCAATGCCGCTTTGCTTCTTTTACAATAATTACTGAATCATTTCCGTACCAGCTTACCTTCTGGAAACGCAGATCTCGAGCGACGCATCATAGATCAGCATCTGGATGATGTAACAATAATGCTGATCATGATGTAACAATAATGCTGATCTATCACATCGACCGATTTCCACCGATGCATATCAAAATATGTGCTCATGGAAACCACTGTGCTATTACTTTGCACAGTGTTCAGATGCCCAAGTTGTTTCTCAATCTCTAGTTTATTAACTCTAGTTTTTCCTGTTGTTCTTCACGGCGCAGGCATCTTCATGTTAGGTTATTTAACATGCATCGTAACGTCTTTCAACTGTGATTTAGGTAAAGCAAAACCATCGGCATAGGTTATCGGCAATGAGCAACAAAAGTATCGATATAGGACAGAAAATTTCTTGTCTGCTGAGCTCTTGTTGCGGGTACAGCGGTCACAGGGGGCGTCGAAACACACCCACGTTTCTCGACAACTTCTAATAGTCCTTCAAACTCCACATGAAATTTCGGCCCAGCCACGCAAGACATGTTGCCATGTCGTTTAAACCTTGGCAAGCCGATGGGTCGCTTTCACCTTGGTGGATCCAGGGGGAACGGGATAAATGACCCCGATTCCAAAAAGTTGCATCTAAATTTTTTAGGGTAATCGAGTCTTTGATTTTAAGCCAAAAAATAATTTGGTGCAAATCAATGTAACCACCTAAAGGAACCTGTCTTACTTCAGCTTTTAGTCGAATACAAACTTGTATCTAACCGTTTGTAATCACTGTCTGCAAGTGAAAGCAATTGCAGTAAAGCGTTTCGCAGCTGTTTTTAACGCACCAGTTTGCTGCATCCAACCTGATGGTGAAGCAAGCTCCATTTCAAGACAATCATAATTCCTCTCTAACAACCCTGGCGTGCATGGGCGTCAGCAAGTGGGAGCATATCGGGCATTTGCCCCTCATTGGAAATTGGAACTAATAACCAACAATTTCTAGAAAACCTGAAGTCAGCAGTTTATTTCCTATTAATCGATTTAATGCTTGCAATGGAAGTTTCAACCGAAAACTGTAACTCTTGTTCCAGCATTTCAAGTCTGCACTTCACACCCTGCATTTGTTGGCAATGGCAGTTTTGATTTATATTAAAATGTAACAGACGTGATTCGATTCAAGTTAACATGAATTGAGTGGCTTTTTTAGCAATTGTACCCTTTCAACGACCACAGAAGCCACTATCATGCCAGACACAGATTTGACCATGACTCGCTAGCCGCTAGAGCTCGAGAGTTGTTGAAACCCTGTGATGCAGAAAGTCTGGTAGTTTTGATTTTGAAAAATTGTATAGTTTTGGATTTTAGTTTTTTGTGGGTGACGTCATAATATGGGTAGGTTTAGGAGCTTTTGCCCCAGGTCACCAGGGTTTTGGGCCTAAACCCAAGAGGCAATTTTTGTTTCTTTGTTTGAAACAAAAATAGCAGAAAATCCGCATCTTTAGAGCGTTTCATTAGCCATCTAGCGTTTGTGATCAAAAAGATATGGCCAAAAAAGCATGAATTAAAAAAAATCAGGTTGATGATTTTGCTTATCAAATTTGATTTTTTGTTAAATTTCCTGAAAACAAAAATCTGTTAAATTTGATATTTTCAGCAGTTTTGAATCCAGCTGTGAGAAGGTGATGTGTTTTAATTCTTTTAACATAACTTTTTCCTCATACTACAACAGAACATAGGTTATGAGGAAAAACACAAGGCTTTTTCCGTGCGCATGTAACGTGGCTGACGTGTCTAGCAATCCAATCTGCGGGCCAGTGATGACATATTCAATGCACTCAGAATGACATTGCAATTAGAGCCTCCAACAGTGAAAACAACACGGAATATTTAAACAAGTTACTGCTCCATTAAAGCCACATTTCCAGACCATGATGAAGATCTAGGATAGTTATAGAGAGTTGTTTCAAATTTACGGTCAAAGTAAGCTCAAGTGTATAGCATATGGAGTGGTTGCTGTTTTGGCCTTAGTTTAATCAAATTATTTCTCAGAATTTCGATCAATTTATGTACAATTGGCACTGTTGAAAATGTCTTGAAGAAAATCATTTTATGCCAAACGTTCTTGCATTTGCATCAGGAAATGCTTCATGCATTTCCTCCCAAAAGTAAAATGCTGGAGTGTCAACAACCACATCAACGTTAGAGTACATCTTCTTGAAAGTATGTCAGAGCTTTCATGAATGCATATTTCCTTCCACTGCTTCTCGTGATACCAGAAATGCCCAGGTGTTTCAGTGTCTCTGTAATGGATTTTGTGCCTGTTTTTGGATAACTGGCTACTATTATTTTCATTACAAAACAGATTCTGCAGCACTTTGGTGTTTGAGCTACGCCTTTTACTTGCAGCACTGGTGTAAGTGATGATTTTTCACAAATTTATTATTAACCTTGGCCACTTGTGCGACAAGCCGCACACAAATTAAACACATTTGTATACTTTGAACAAGGTTCCAACGGCACGTTTGTTATGCAATAACCTCAAATCCAACCTTCGTACAAGCGACGTAGGACGTTCAGGGAAGGCCAAGCCCCTGACCGTGATTGTAAACAGAGGAGCACTTTTCATCAACTGCTCTTCAGCCTGCACAGTTTTTACAGCTTTTGCACTTTTTGTGCTTGTCATTAACATCGAAATTTTTTATCAACACGTCAAGGAAGGTATGATCTATGGTTTTGACAAGTTTCATTTGCTTGGCATGCACCTTACAGTTTGCTTTTAACTTCAAATTTTCTCTCATCCTCTTGCTATGAAAATAGCAAGATTGGACACAACTTTTCCAAGTGTGGCCATCCAGACAATCTTGCTTTCCGTCATATTGAGGATCAACCAATCATCAGCCAGGGCCATTGCAAAGCCAAGTAGGTACTTCGTTTCTAGCATCGTTTTTCTCAAAACGCATGGCAAACTTGTGTAGCTAATGGCAACATCTTTTCAGTCAGCTGAAATTTCAGCCAATTACCAACCGTAATATTTGGAGTTGCTAGCAAACAATGAAGTATATCAAATTTGGAAATTCCGTTGTTTGTGAATTCCTAACGATTGACTTTGTCAGTTTTTGATTCAATAAAATATACTTGTTTGCAAACAGCTGTAAGAGTTGTCAAGATACCTTGCTAACTCGCAGAACGACAATTGATGGCTGTTTCCGGTTGTTACTGTAGGTTCAAGGCGTTTGTTTCTCTTTTCGACCATAAAGCCTTTCAGACTTGACATCATCGCAAGAATAACCTGATGAACATGCGTTTGCAGTCCTCAACTTTAAGACCCACGTCCCGTGTACCATATGTGGTTTTGCTTCATCGCGTTGTTCATTATTATAGTTCAATGTCTTTAGAATCTGCACATGTGCAAGTTCTATTTGAGTGAGAGTTTAGGACTGAACATGCGTAGTGTTACGTTAAATCGATTACAACTTGCTCAAATTGGCAATGTGGTGCCTGAAAAGATTAAAAATCTTCACCTGTGTCGTGACAGTTACTTGATTACAAATATGCGCAAATTTGAATTCTTACAGAAAAAGAAAACAGAGCACTATTGGCAAAATCCACGAAAGGTTACAGCAGACCAAGAGTTTTTAATTCTAGAACGTAAACAGCAATGCAACTGCCAACCATAAATGTCAATAACAAAAACCTAGGCCTTCCGAAAACGTTTCTTGATATAAAGGTGATCGTTATCTCAATTGCGAAAGGCCATGAAGGTAAGTACCGGCATTGGCATTATATCAGTGGTTCTTAACCGGGGGTACACGTACCCCTTGGGGGTACGAAGCACTAAAACAAGGGGTACGAAGCACCAAATTTTTTCTGGTTGCACGCCCCGAAAATTAAAAAAAATGTGTTTTCGTTTGTTGTGAGTGCAGTAAACTTTAACAGAGGCCAAGCCTTGAATCACCGTCTGTTCGAAGTTTTTTTGTAACGAAGTTGGGGATCAACACAATGTTCTTTTCCACACAGAAATGAGGTGGCTATCCCGTGTTCGAGTGTTTACTCGTGTTTGAGCTGTACAAAGAAATCGAGTAGTTTCTGAGACACCGAGGTAGTGGCATAGCAGGGCACTTTGAAAACGAGGAATTTGTTGTGTCCTTGGCATACCTTCCAGATATATTCAGTCACCCGAACGACTTGAACACCTCCATTCGGGTAACAACGATGTACATGATTACAGCTAGTGAAAGCATATCTGCCTGCACGAGCAAACTTTCAATCTGTATTAGTTGCACCTATGCTGATTTTCCACAACTTGATGAAGTTTCCAAGGGAAAAATATCCTTACTCATTGTCATTGAAATATAAAAGCGTTTGCAGGTGTTACGGCAGTCCTTCCAGGGATACTTTCAGGCTTCAGCCAGGAGAGATTTCTGTTTCACAGGGTTGGATGCGGGACAGGACCCGTTTGCTTTTAGCCTAAAATTTATGGATGGCAAGGATGTTATGAAGGAAGATCTAGTTGAAATAAAAACGGGTAGAAAAATTAAAATAAAGTTCTATTCAATGTAGTGAGGTACCTTCTGGTGCACGCAACTCAACACTTTCTCGCAGTTAACAAAGACATCTTCGGAAGTCTTTGTGCCATTTTCAACAACTTACTTACGTGAAAGCAATTTCTCAACTCGCTTGCACATCAAAACTAAGGCCAGGAATCTATAAGAGCCCGATGATGACATGCAAGTGGCTATCTCAAACGAAGGCCCATGCTACAGCATGATTACTGAAAAACTACAACAAAAAGAACATTACCTGTGCCTGATTTTTGGTGTACTTTGTAAGTACATCGTATCGTTATATTCGTTGCGATGAAATTGTGTTACTACCTATCACTCTTGATTGCAGACAAGGGGTACGAGAAAATTTTATGAAAGGTCAGGGGGTACGAGTGCGTAAAAAGGTTAAGAACCACTGCATTATATAATCGAACCTCAGTCGTTTCCCTTGACTTTCGTAGAAACGTCGTGGCATAGAAGACTTTAGTTGCAATGCTGTTTTGTCCTTTTTAACACGAAGAAATAAATTTTGCATTAAAATACTGCATGTATCTAACATAAGCAACATTAAATGCAAAATAATAACAAAAATGAATCATGATCTCTGGTCGGATGAATCGGCACATTTCACATTTTTTATGTCTCACATTTACGCTATTATCAGCATAACGATTAACCACTCGTTGCCAACAATCTCTACAAAGCCATTTACGTCACGGGATCTACAAATTTTCCCCTAAACAGTTTTGCCTTTCACGGGTTTCGTTCGTTTGGCGTTTTTTATTTGTTGATGAAAATTATAATTGAAACATTGCAAAACCTCAAGGAGTTGACTAATTTTAAAACGTTTTACGGGATTTTCAAAGAAAAGTTGGTGAACATACTGTAATAATAGCTGCGCGATTAACAAAATTATTAAACCATTTTCCGCACCATCTTTCCTCCGAAACAGTAACGATCTGACCAATACAACGATAATTCCGATGTATCATATCTACTGAATTTCTCCGTTATATTTCAGTACCATTTACACATGGAAACCACTGCGTTACGATTTTTCGCAAATGGTTCAGAGGTCCAGTAGTTATTTGCATGGTGTCCTGCGTGCACTCATTTACATTAACAAACTACAAGGTGAAATGACAATGTTAGGATCGTGACGTCAAAAGAAAAATTTCGAACTACAATGAACCTCAGCAATGACTAACAGACGCCATTTGTCTTAGTACAACACTGTGTGACTGGCACAAAGCATGACTAATGTTTTAACGTCTTAGGGTGGAAGGGTGTCTTCCTAAGGGGAGTACATTCCTAGTTTGTGTGTAATTTCCGGTTGTGTTTAAAATCGAGGTTGACTGGGCGGCATTACAAAAGAAGAGATTTCGATAGAAATGATCAAACATGCGTTTTGCATGAAGTAAAGCCAAAGTTGGTCGAGTGCGTTTATTTCAAAGAGAAGCACGTTTACTCCAGAGTTGAATTTAATGATCAAGGACAAGCAAAACCAGCAAAAAATATTTGTTTTTCAGGTGATTGCCAAATCAAGGTTAAGCTGATAAAAGCAGTCAAGTGGAATTTTCAAATTTTGGGAGCATTAACTGATTGGAAGATATTGAAACAATTAAATCAACTTCGCGTTGTGTCTAATAGGAGAAACAAACAACAATGAGGTATTTTGCAAAAAACATCCAAAGCTGAAAGCATTTTACACTTTTTCCACCTTTGAGTAAACTAGCATAAATCAAGACTGGATTTGATAACATTGAAACCATACTGCAATAAAGATAAGGCAATTTAATTTCTAGTCACAATTATTCTGACATGAGTTTTTGTTTTTTTAGCTTAGTTTGTCAGTGCTTAATGTCCTGAGATTCTTACGATTAATACTTTTATAGCAATTGTCTGCGAAAGGCAGCATCGAATTTACAATTTACCGTTCAAATCTTCATCCTAACACACAAGATTGAGACTGCTCCTCAATATGAACTAACTTAAGTATAAGATTCTGTACATTTGTATCTAGTTTTACTGTGTCAAATATGAGGGAATTACCGTTAACGAGAAGGTGGCATCTATTTATGAAAACCATGATTTGAATGTCACTTAAGCAAAGTGTTTATAAACGAAATAACACCCTGGCACTAGAAGTGCACATGCAATGGAAAGAGATATTTTTGTTTCCTTAATCATTCTCTTCATTACTGGATCCTCCTTCATGGACATGGCCATCAACTCTCCCCCGACGTTTTTTCTGGGGTACGGAACATCCGGGATATCGACTCCAAGAAATTTGCACAGAGGTTCCCAACCATCCTTCACATTGAAAATGAGCAGTTTATCTTTTGGAGCTTTCTGCAAATAAACAAACACAAATCCACCATCAATTAATACGAAATAAATTAACATACTATGTGGTGCGCCTGTGTGTTTTTTTCTGCTTTGCAATACTCTCCGATTGTAGCCACTACTGAAATATATTTGTATTGGATTTTCGTAAGGGAATTTGTTGTTTTTATTTGGTTGGTATTGAAAAGGAAGACCTTTCTTTGCGAAATGCCAGGTGAATTTCTTTTCTAATTTTTCAAAAAAAAAACAAAGGAAAATAGACGAAGTAGTTGTTGATAAAAATAGATAGTTGTTGTTGATACAAATATTGATAAAAAATCAATGATAAAAATAGATAACCTCAATAGACAATCACTCAAGATTGTCTGAAACGATGCAAATTTTACAAGGGTTTTCTACATTTTAGATTCCCAAATCTCATCATGGTTTTATTTTTCAAATAACAAATAGTTTTGCATTCGTTAAGGTGAAATTTGTGGAATTTGCTCATCTGCTTCAAACAATTACAGTATGCATTATGTGTGGGTGTTTAAATTTTGTCCATTCGAAGCATTGTTTTGCAGTACTGCATTTCTTGAAGACATCAGCAAAAAATAGTTTTTCATCTAGAGCTGCCAAACTCTCAATGATGTACAGTATTACTGTGCTTTCGTTAAGTTGTAATTCTTCCATTGCTGTAAAGCCGGCACCGAGTTTGAAACTGTATTAGTAAGAAGATAAAAACAAGCTGCAATGCACGAACTCACCTGCAAAACGTACGAGTTATGACGCCGATACTTCATTCTCATGACTGTTTCATTCAATGCGTGTGACAGGATCGAAGGGGAAAACCCGAACAGCACAGGAACTGTAAAACGTGAGTTTTATCAAATCTGGACGAATCCAAAACTCTTTATGAAAGACTTTAAATGTCAAATGTCTTTAACAACGCTGGAACTTTTTGTAAATATCGGCGTTTCATTTGCAAACTATTGCAAGATCTTCAAAAACCATACGTTTATAGCCCACTGGCATATCCAAACATATCCAGTTACTTGTGCAAGCTGAACACGCAAATTGTTACCACGTAAAAAAGGAAAATTGTACAAAATTTGAGAAACGACCATGGTAAAAGTTGAACAACAGAAAACACAGACCTCAAACAACTGATTGAATTTTATAAAGGTGCAGGTGTTCTGTTTGAAAAAGAAGATCTGGCTACTTTTGGTTGGGCTCAAATAGTTCTCTGTTTTGAAAGATGACACTTAAATAGTCTTTTTGTATGCCCTCTGCAGAGATTGGTTTGTAAATCGTTAACCTCATGAAAAAAGTGTGACTCATGTAATAAGATATAATTGCTGTGATAATATTGCAACCGTTCCAAGTGTATTGTTGTATACAGCTTCAAATCTCTGCCTGCGAATATGTTAGATTTCAGGCTATGTCTACCACAGGGGTCGTGAACCTTTTTGGCTAAGGGAGCCATGAAACCTGCATATTTTAAATTGTACTTCCGTGAGAGCCATACAGTATTTGTCAACACCTAATGCAACTAACTTACTAACTACCGTGTGCATTTTTAAGCAAACTCAACAATTTTAAACAATGGTAAATGTCTGAATTTTCTCTTTAATAACATGCTCCTTATTGTTAATGCGACTTCTGGTGTTGCGTGATGTTGCTGATGGCTTTGTAGGAAAATAACAGGAAAAGTTTCATCCGCAGCAATCGTGTTACGAAAATGTCTAGCTAGTCAGATGCCGTCATCAAAAGAGCCACATGTGGCTCGCGAGCCTATGGCCGCGCAAATAATCTTTGTCAATAGTAGCGTATCGATAGTTGAACAGTCGAGGAGTAGCAATGGAGTTAGATGATGATAAATTCTGAGCTGAATGTCTTGTTTCCAAGAGAATTACGAAGGAATCCAACGTTAGAGTATATATTTATTTTCTGTAGTATTGCTCTGATGATGAAGATGGAATATTAATTCTGTAAATTTTTCGCTGATTACGTCGAGGTCACGTAACAGTCATGTACAAATTAGACAAAATGTGGGATGCTGTTTGGAACAAACTACCTGTATTTATCGCCACAATTTTAACGGCTTTGAGAATACTGCACGTTTTAAGTCTGTAACAAGTCTTGTACTTGTAGATAAATCCAGAGTCTTCTGAAACAACCTGCTATGTGGTAGAAAAGGGGTCGGGAACCTACGGCTACCTGGTGGGTCATGCATGCAATGTGGAATCTCCTATATGTTCAGAAATACAACTATACATGGGAAATTAGGCAAGAACAATAGTTCCGCAGCTGCGGCCTTACCGATAACTAGCTATGGAACGGTGGTGATTCTAAGGGGGGCCTGGGTTGGCTATGGCCTCACAGATTTTTGCTTGGCCTCCAGTTTTTTTCTTAATTTCCCGTTCAAGCTCGTTTAGTTGACATATGCAGTAGATAAATTTCGGACAGCAATATTTTAGGTGATAATTAGGAAATCCTGTAGTCTAGCCTGCATTCAGTATTTCCCAAATGGATGATAAGTTGCGTTATTGTTTTTGTAGACGGTTAGGCAACTAGACATGTTTATGACGACACACACTTGTAGTTGCTAAGGATCCTACCGGAAATGTAGTCTGACCACGGTCGTGGTCTTGCAAAATTCATTTCGAAACTACGAAACAGTCACAGAAATGGGAAGATTGATCTCTCGTGCTGTTCAGTGTGAGATGGAACTGGATTATATCACTGTCAAGAGATCGTTGCTTGTCCCAATAGCAAAATGTTTGTGAAAGCATTAAGAAATTGGTTTCGGTTAATTTATTCAAATTTATCCTGGCTGTAGTATTGCGTTCTGCTTCCCTGTGTATATGACATCGAAACGTCTTACGCAAGTGGTTCGTGATTACAGTTTTAACTCTGCCCATACATGTCTTGCAACCCATACATGTCCTGCAACCTCATAGAATTTTGTACGGACTTTCTGCAATGATTCAGGAGCAATTCTTTCGCGTACTGCAACTCTTTGCACCGGAGTTCAAACACTTCTATCAGGAAGACACTTTAAAGAATTCGCGAATCATATTCATGTCGTGAGAATGATTTAAAACATCAAATAACTTTGGCAAAGAATTTGCTTCGGAAGGAGTCGATACTGCCTATATCGCTCAAACCATTTTTTTCATTTATAGGTAGGGGAGGGTGGGGTACAGTCGACACGTTTTTGCATTTTCGACGACTGCTACTTTATTTCAAGTCCAAACAAGCTCAAAATTTGTCACACAGTAAAGCAACTCTATATACACAATATCATGCCAAAACATGACAACAACGCCCTTCAGAAAAAATTTTACAATCAATTTTAAAAGGGAACTTTTCTGTCGAGTGTGCCCCATTAATGAGGCACACTCGACATGAGCATGGGGTACACCTGACCGGTAAAATAAGTTGGGTTGCATGCATTGCCTAATGTTCGTGTGATATCCCATGTAAAGTAGGCACTTGCTGACCGCCGCTCCACTTTTTTCACCTTGTAATCACCCACTACCACTGCATGGTAAAATAACTTTCATGATTACCAAATATTCAATGAAACCAATGCAGTATACTGAAATTCATGCTTTACCATACAAATATAATGTGCCTCTAAGCACATAACAAACCTAAAAATGCTCATAGATTATAATTATTCTGTACTGCATGCCAATATAACCCCTCAAGCTTTACATTGTTTAGACTGACCTAGTGGCAATGTGTCGAGTGTGCCCCATTTTTTCTGTCAGATGTGCCCCATGCATACCTAAAAATAAAATGAAGAAGTACCAACTCAACGTAAAAAGAATTTAAAATCTGGCATTATCAAGTAATGTTGCACTGTTCTGACTACAACGTCACAAAAGCTCAGAACAGAAGATGCTGATTAACGTGGGCAAAACTCAAATCTAAATGCGATTTTATAAATTACTTTTGGGTTGCAAAAACACAACTTTCTCTGTAATTCGTAACAACGGCTGAGATTAAGCTAACCTTGACTATTTGCCGTGATTTCATGCTGGGCCATTTTCATCAGATATTCTGAGAAGGGGCAATATAAACTTCGAAATACCAGCATCAGTTCAGTAATATTTGCTAATCTGCGGTCGAATGTCATCTCTTTCCTTTGTTCTAAGGACTTTTGACTGGGATGGGGGAAACGGCTTTATCTGGAAAGGAAGGTGTAAGCACTGGGGCGTAATTGCTCCCCAAGTAAGTGTGTCAAAAAAAACTGATTTCAAGACAAACACCAGGATACTTTAGCACATTGGATTTGACCCAGATTTTTGAGTAAACATTCCATCAATTTGCTCACTCCACATGTGTCTTTTTAAGCTAGCCTACCAGTCTAGGGCTTCGAATCATAAAAACTGAAAAGAGTTAGACCGTTTAAACTTTATTTAAAGCTAATAAAGGAGAGTAAGCAACTTTAAACTCCTTTCAAAATTTAATTTTTATCAATAAAGTGCCGCCCCACGAAAGGTGCCGCCCGGGGCTCAGGACCTCCTGGTCCCTCCCCTTGCTACGCCACTGCATACCGTTCTGCTATATGTCGCAATCGCCTGTAATGTGTTTTCCTGTTGTACGCATAGTCTGTGTATTGCAGTGAACGTTATGCAACAATCATAGTGCGTAGGCAGGCTATAACTGTATTGAATGCCAGCTTTCATGTTGGGGGCCACTTGACTGCAGGGGCCCCTGAAGCCCATGCCTCACAGGCCTCATAGCTAATACGGCACGGAGTGCAACTGGTGCCGAAACCTCGCTGCTGCAAACTGCATATACTGCACTGAATAGTCCTCACCTTATCCCCGCTCCAGATGGGTTTACTCTTGTAATAGTAGTTGCATAACATTGCTATGGTCACACCACAATCGCAAAATGTCCATATAAGCTTTCACAAAAATGAATTAGTCGGTAGTCACCAATCCGTTGGCAGATGGCTTATTTTTTGTGTTTCGTGGAAAGAATATTTTGACGAAAGTAGTTGGTTATCAACAGCTTACTTGTCTCTGTGTCAAGATGGAATTCGTGGTTGAAACCATTTCACGTTTATGTGAATTTTTCTTTTGTGGAGCTGTTTTCGTCAATGAGTGTGAGCTGTTTTCGTTCGTACACAATTGTGTACGGAAAACAGTGTTTCATTTTATATGTGCTGTGCTGTGGAAGTTGCATGGTTATCACAGAATATTCGACACAGAAATACACGTGTGTGATTGCATCTACATGGCGTTTAAGTGTCTCTGTAGTGAATAATAAAGCTCGTTCATAATTAACGATATTCACAAGACTATGTTGGTTTTGATTGGGTTAATCATAGCAACTTAATCTCCTAAAACAACGAAAAATCACCGTACAAGATAGACATCTAAGTTGGCGCCCCCTACTTTTTCCTTGGCCCCGCAGTGGCCCCCCCACTTTTCTAATTCTAGAATCGCCACTGCGATGGAAGAAGATTTGAAAGAATGTGATGAAGTGAGAAGTGGTGCTCTCAATCGTACACACTTCTCTGAAAGCACCTTGCTTGTCAGCTTAGCGCCAGCCGAAAGGAGTTTTTCTTCTCTGCGGTCATTGGAAACTTGGCTGAGGAACAACATTGGCGAGGAAAGGCTCAACGCAGTGACGTTACTGCACCAGCATCGGCACATTGTCTTTGACGCGGACACGGCGTTAAATGGATTTGTCAAGAGTGGAAATCCCAAACTTGATATTGTAGTCAACGATACGACATTTGTCTGTGTCAACAGCAAAATATCTCGTTTGGTTTTTGTGTTATTTGGCAAGTCCAAGAAACAATTTTCTGTTTTTATTTTAAGTTGATATCTGTTTCTTTTGCGTTAATGTCACTGTTGGTGTTCGGTATTTTGTTTGGTACATCATCGGTGCATTGCAAGTTACGAGGTAGCTTATTTTGTTTTGCCCCTCTTTAACCCATTTTGAACTATCTCTTTACAAAATAATGCACAAATTTACCCTTTTGCTCTTCGTAAATAAAAACTTACTACTAATACCACTACCACTACTCCCAACTACTTGAATAAGAACAATAAGGACTCAGGATGCGTAATTTTGCGTGAAGTCGATTTCCTAAATTTATTGATCGATTCCTTGCTTACACCCATTGCGGAGAGTACTTACTACTACCAAATATTGCTGAAATCCAGGGACGACAGAACTGGGGTGCATGACGGTGGCACAGTCCCCGTGACTTGGAAAGGTGGGAAACGGGGGCGCAGGTGCCATTGCACAACAACATCACATGTAATTTCCGGGACGCTGGAGAGCGGTGAAATGACAGGGTTATTTTCCCCCTTCCCTTTCAAAAGGGGGCGACGTGGACGGAGGTGCCTTTTCACAACAGAATCATAGGTAATTTTATGGTTTGTAAAGATCGACTGGAAACAAGTTTATTGCAGCTATTCGCGCACCCACAAAATTCAGAATGGTCTTCTATAATTTCTGCTATTATGTTTGAGGTCAACGTTGTTGCTACGCAAAAAGAAATATAATTGGTAACGATTTGTTAGTTTTTTACAAGCTTCCATTGCCCTCAACTTTTTTACTGTCCTGCCCCCCTGCCCTACCGCTTTCCCGGTGTCCCTGCTGAAATCGGCCCCTAGCACAACTAGCTGGATCCGCCCCTGGTGTGGCATGAAGCAGTTTGGCTTCTTTAGGGGTATTGGTCGAAATCTGCAGATATAGAGACTTATCCCTCTCCCTCTCCCTCTGTGCTTGCGTAGCTGCTTGCCGGTGTACAGCATCGCTGAATTTGTTTTGCAATTTCAACATTTGAAAACATTTTGTGTTTACCCTTATTGTGTTCGCGATTGCGAGGCAGCCAGGGCGCGAGAAAAAGAATTGCGATTTCGCTTTATTGTATAAAATGTCAAACTTTCGCCTAAACCGCAAAACGTTTCAAGGAAATTGCGCTGTAATTCTTTGCACTCTAGACCCCTACGGCAAATGCTCTACGTATATGTATGAACGTGATTGCTCAACGCAGTTTGTCTTCCTTATGACATACTGTATATCGAACTCCCTCTACGTCGCTTGCAGTGTTCAAAAACTAGGACCATTCTTGCACCTCGGCTCACTCAAAAATTTGCTAAAAACATTTGACGCATAGTAAATAAACGTACAACCGCAACTAAACGTTTTGATTGTGCGATTTGATGTGATTCAAGGGAGAAAATGCGATATGCACAGTCATATGCGGATCCAGGATTTCTTTAGGGGGAGCTCAAAGACGAGTTCATCCGGATGTGTACTGACTGCATATCAATGAAGACCCAACTGCTCATACACGGTTAATAACCATACACATTTTGGCTAAATTGCATTCTTATCATTACCCAGGCTTACTGGGACGTTTCCGGAGCAGAAGCGGCCTTCAAAACAATTCCGAAATTGTGCTCAAACTCATCTAAATTTAAAAAAGTAACTTGCTGAATGTCGGAAAAGTTTTATTATTCGCAAAACAAACACAGGTCCGCGCCAAAACAACGCGTGGGGAAGGCATAGAAGTGACATAAAAACTACACGAAGAAACCTGAATTGCCGCCAACAACCTTTGTTGGCAGTCTGTGCAAAATCCATGCCGTATTGTGTTCGAAAATTGCAGATGCTTATGGAATAGAAGTTCATGACGTTTGGATATGAAAATTTGTTTATTTTTGGAACATTTTCCGATTTTTATTGCATAACACCAGAGACGTAACGAGTGGGGCAAGGGGAATATTCCCCGGACGCCGAATCACTGCGGGGGGCCAAAACTCACAGCAATGTCATAAGCACTTTTTCAAAACAGTACATTTGCTTCCCAAAGACCTCAGGTTCGAATATGGAGTCGCCAAACTTTTTTCTTGTCCCAGGCGCCATCTAAACTAGTTACGTCCCTACACATCACCATTGTCTAGCTAGAATGGCAAAATTTGTTTACAAAATTACCTGCCCTTCAGTGGCAAACTATCAATCATAAAAAATTTGAAACAAAATGCTGTTGATTATCGAAATCATTTGACCATCGAAAATAACTTGAAGGTCGAAAAAAGTTATATTATTTCGAAATCAAGCACAACTTTCCCTTCCCCCCATAAAACACTTGGGGTATGCGTAGAGACAAACATACCAAAAAACACGAAAGCAATTATTCACTTTGCCAGGAAGTTGTTTATTGCATCACGAGGGCGTTGAAAATGATTAGACAATATTTTTCCACGTCACAGCGGGAAACGTGAAGTTTGTTGTAGGTCTAAGTCAATGACAAAATTCTCATCCATTCCATTTTTTGTACGAAACGCGACTATATCGCGGTAACGAAATTTTAGAAATGCTGTGCAGTAGGTTGAAAAAAATTATTAAAGACAGGAGAATACTGGTCGCTAGAAAAGCATCTTATTTCGTGCCGAGCTGAACTTTTGTCCAAAAATTGTTGCTGGCGGACAGGGGTGTATTGCTAAAATTAGAGGTGTGGGAACCAGGCTCGTAACCAGCTTGGGACAACAGGGGGGAGAGTTTTCTGAGAGGGGACCAAATTTTTTAAACTATGCCCAATAATTTTAAACTACGTACTACATATTTCTCCAGGGGTGGGGCGAAAATTTGGTATGGGGAGGCTTCGCCTCCCCTGGTTATGGGCCTGGTGGGAACGCCGTTCCCACACCAAACATAAAG
>Ga0210059_1000973_pt1 | contig 41041 bp, 30 predicted proteins | sample Ectturendosymbi2_FD_188042 | JGI IMG/M metagenome (GOLD analysis project Ga0210059, IMG submission 188042) | Ecteinascidia turbinata endosymbiont from Florida, USA - Sample 2 (SPAdes) (version 2) | ecosystem: Host-associated > Tunicates > Ascidians > Unclassified | place: Key West, Florida... | reverse complement strand
TAACGCAAGTTAAGACCGACGTACAGAAGTAACCCTGCTATCAGGGTTGCCTAAAAACCCGGATTTCTAAAAATCCCAGCTCGGGAGGTTTTATGTAAATCAAAAGAAGAGTTTTTGGTTATTGGGCCCGGGTTGAATGGCCAAAAATCAATCTCTTATGCTAAACTAAGGATAGTGCAGAGCGGCCATAGCCTATCTGTTGCACACAGCCATTTAGGCAAAAATCTTTTCAGTAGGAACTAGATGTTTGTGGTGCGAGCAAAACCAAGTTTTTTAATATTCAATCAAGCGTCCGTAAGTTTGATCATATACGTATATTTTGAACATAAACAAAACCAATAAGTCATTTTCCAAACTTCTACTATAAAAACCACCCGGTGTATCGAAGATGAATGGTAGTGTGGGTCTGGTTTGGTTGGTTGCGAAACCCAGGAAGCATGGCTTCATTGTTATGATTAGTACAATGTGCATGAGATATATGTTTGGTTTGAATATTGCTTGGTGATTACATTCATCATAGCAACAAAATTTTGACCTGTCTGTCATCGCAGAATCAATTTACTGAACGGTCAACGATGTTGATTAGAACAAGAATATTGAAAAGGACAAGGAATTTTTCCAGTGCATTGAATTTTAATTATTTCTTATTAAAATAAACAACACCTATACAATTTAGACAGCATTCAAGTGAAAAAACAGCCTGGGCGAGTATCTACTCACTACCCGGGAGCTGACTACCACAAACCTACTCGCCTTCTGACTAAAACATTCGCGCACATATTCCTGGGAAAAAAAAAACATTCTATCCGTAAACTCATGATCAGCTATGGAAGCAACGATCACGACCTGCATTGCGGAAGTAGCGTCGGCACTTCGCTAACCACTCCCACAGTGAAGCAGTAGGACGTTAGTGGCGTTAAATGTTTGTCGCCCTGGATTGAACAAACGCCAGCAGACCAAGATCAAGCACAAATCTACAGCAACTTTAAGCTTCACAGGATTCGCACCTTTCCCGGTGACGACTTGTGTCGATCGCCGCTTTCGGCGCTAGAGTCGGCCTGGCTGCTCCCGATCACGTCCTTGACTGCGAAGAGAAGAAAAGTGCGGCGATGAAGAAATCTGATGCGACTGGGGCAGCGAGGGTTTAGTTTATCCGTTCAGAACAAATAGATCTCAGCAGAACTCTCTTTTATCGAAAGCTCGATTAAAAAAAAAACAAAAAAAAATCGCAAGACAACACATGTACTGTATATGGAGCTACAGAGAAGCGAAACAGAATCACAGCACAGTTCATGATGGTAACGACCACAAACGTTAGTTTCAGGGCCAATGCGCCAGAACATCTCCAGCTCACAAGATTTTGTCCGAATTGAAAAGTCAGTGCCTGCCCGTTGTTACCGAAGTGCGGAAGCCCTCAAATTTGTCCAACAATATTCAGGGTTTACACTTGGTATATGATTTACACACTTAACTCTTGTTGTAACTCGAAATCCAGTCGAAAAGATCTGAGTTGCGACAAATTTGTGTATAGGGCCGTTGCAAACTGTTGTGAAACAGTAGAAAAATAAAGTATTTTCACTGCCCGTTCAGTGTAGGTTTATTTTATTGGCACATTGTCGGAAATTTTACGATCTGCGAGCTGAACATGTAATGTTGGCCACTCTGGTTCCTGGCCGATCGAGGCCAATCGTAAAAGAGCTCTAAATTTACTTACGTTTCTTGCCCTTGACCTTTTTCTTAATCACCGGTTCGTTGGGTGTGGACTCAAGGGGGGAGGCGGAGTCGTTTTTGCCGCTCGACAAGACGTTCGGCGTTGGCAGCGTCCGCTTCACCTTTCTGCCTTTGTCGTCTGTGTCGGAATCATTCATGACTCACAATCGAACACAGCAATCACCATCGCTCGTTTGCGGCGAGCTTCTTCGGGCGACTTACCGTCTTTCTTTTTGTGCATCTTCTTCAACTTTTGCCGAAACGAGGTCCTGCGTTTCGGCTTCGGGGAAACACCGCTGTATGTGGGCTCCCCTTGTTTGCCTGAGTTAGTTGCCGAGTTGACGTCACTGGACGCTGATGGCTGTGACTTTTTAGTGACGTCAATTTCCACGTCGTCTGAGCAATCACAAAATTCATTCACTGTCGCACTAGAAACGCCATACTTTATATTCAAAGCGACGCCCGAAAACTTGATTCTACCTTCTTGACCAGACAGCAAAAGTGGCCGGAGTCCCTTTTTCAGATTCGGGCTCTGCTCCTGTTCCAAAATTTTTGAAGCCGGCCCCAGATCCGGAAATTTTTGCAAATTTGAAAATCCGATTCCTGTTCAGACTCCGGCTACCATCGATCCAACCAAAATGTACCAATGTTTTTACTTAAAAAATGACCACGCAGGCTCCTGCTACTGCCGAAATTGAAAAGTGACTACGGATCCCGGTCCGGTTTCGCCCTAGCGACGCTTTGGTAACAAAAAACGCAAAGTTCACATGCGAGTTGCAAAACTACGCAGTATTTTTCGAACAACCCCTTTACGGAAACTCGTAGAGGCATGTCCACGAACGAGTCTTTTCAACACGTGAATATATGAAACGCACAGACCTTTGTCCTCTTATGAAGATGACGAGTTTTTCAAAGTTTGCTCATGCGCGACACAAGCGAAATAGCGATGAACGAGACGGTAGCAACATAGATTATGATACGGATCAAGAACAACGCTTGCGTCAAACGCGCCGTGAAAAAATGGGGCGATACGTACGTACCGAGAGACGACGACGTCCTGTTCGAGTCCGATTTTCCGGACTTGGAGCTTCTCGGGTTAATCGACTGCGCCTTTAGTCTCGCCACCCTTTCCTTCACCCTCATCTGGCGAACACAAAAACACAACGGCAAACGTTATTTCAGCAAGCACCGGAAATGGAAAACCGGATTTGTCGCCGGCGAGGCAGAACGCGCCGGCGCTGCGAAGCGCGAATGAAGAACGCAGCGCGTCGACGAGTTGCCGTGACAACGTCTTGACGCGCGACGACGTGAGTTTGGCGCGTTCAAAAACTTGGGGGAAGTCGTAGCGCACGGGAGAGCGACGTGTCGCCGCTTCAACAAGCAGCGCTGCCGTGAAAATAAAACAAACGGCAACACTTCATACAGCCGCTGGAATATCGCCTCTGAAACCACTCACTCCTGCCTTTGTTGGCTGCAATGCGAAATTCCGTGTGTGCATGACAAGTTGAAAAGAAACAATTTTCCTTATTGCTTATGAAGCTCCGCGGGTAGTTCTCGCTAACTACACACTGGTTCTCGCACTTGTTCAACACGACCCACCTCTCGAATTCGAAGTTCTTCATCGACTGAAGGCTTTGTCTGTGGAGATAGCGAGTCTGTAGGCGAGAGCGCCTCCAAGTGGGCAACCTGCGGACAACCAGCCATGCGTGAATGAAACATCCGGTTTTACGTTTTTTAACTCAAATGATACATTTCGGTTGATAATCATTTTACGAAACCTAGTTGGTACTATCCACGTAATTATGTCCCTGACCAGCAACTTTTTACGTAGTAAAAACGCGGGTGTTGAGCTGCCGATACTATGCAGAAATTGATACCAAACCAGTGAAGAGACCTTAGCATCGCTTAACAAAAATTTTGAACATTCGACAACTTATTTTCATCATAACCTTTTCGTTTCATTAGTTGTAAATCATAAATGAAACGCCAAAAATCGACAATCACGGTTTTCACTTGCTACACTGCAGTTCACCGCGGATGGTGAAAACCATGCGGGGAACAAAACAGCAAATGAACCAAACAACTCGGGGAAATCAGCAAATAATTGCCTTAAAGTCGTCCGTTTTACACCAGTAGTTCTTGTTCGCACTCTCTCTCAAACCCGTATATACAGTTACCTTGGGCAGCGCTGGAAGTGACCTTCTCTGTTTGACAGCTGGTGCGGTCGGCAACCGTCTCGGCGCTTCCGGGAGTACGCCCTCTGGTGATGCGAAGTCACCTGTGGTATCTGTGGAAACCAACGCAGAAAATTCAGTCAACCGCGTGAAAAAGACACGCCAGTGCTGTCGTTCGACTTGGCTGGCTCGTATCACGGTTGTTAAAACCCTTAAATACTATCGTTCGATTTTTGTTACGTTAATACTAACGTCGGGTGTGCCAGACCCGGTTTTCAAAAATAAAAAAAATATGCTTTCCTTCAACTGCAGTTTATCAAAAAAACTACACTGAAAATATAAGTCTCACTGAGCAGTTTGAGCACTAACAAAGTTACTTTACTCAAGTAAGTAGACCAAATATAGCGAAGGTGTGATATATGCCTGAACTGAATCACTCATAAAAAAAATATGGGCGTGAAGAACTTCTCCCTTTGTATACTACTAACAAGACTGTAGAAGTATGCGGTGAGTGAGTTTCAGCAATTTGCTGCCACTTGGTCCTTTATGGTGAATGCAGCGTACGGTCACTCACACTAACCATAACGTCGGGTCTGCCAGACCTGAACTCCACATTGCAAAATCGAAAAAACGTGGACGACTGCAGGCGCACCTACCAACTAGTCACACAAAAAATGAAGCTACTGAAACGTGGAAAGCGGGGCGACGCGCGCTTACGTAGGTTTCATGTGATGACCCGATTTGACGCGGGTCTGCCTGTCCCACGATAGGATTCCAGGGTTGAAAGCATTTTGGTTCAAAACGAGAAAACAAACGTTATTCGAAAAAAACGCATCGAGAATTTTTGGTAATGACTGAAAAAGTGCTAACGCAAGTGCAAGCGGCAGAGTTGGGATTTTTGCTAAGAGCTGAAGGTGTGACACTTAGTGACAAAGTGCGCAGCTGTGAAATTCGTAAAGACCTGAATGTCGAGCGTCCAGGGGCGTAACGAAGTTGGCACGGGGAAGACAGTGGCCCGGGCGCTCAAAAGTCCCAACAATGTCGCAAGTACGTTCTTCAATGCAGTACTCCCAAAAGAACAGGGGCGCCAAAATTGTTTCTTGTCCAGGGCGCCATCTAACCTCGGTACGCCCCTGCGAGCGCCTATCAGAATATAGTGATCCCAGCTAAGTTGGTTCGGGCACGTGACCAGAATGCCACAGGAAAGATTGGCGAGGCAAGTTTGTAAAAAACATGTTCGTACAATGGCAACTGCAGTGATCATATAAAACGCAAGCCAGCAAAGTACAAAGCGGTGGTGAATAACACAAGACTGCTACGTCACCTACCGAGGTTGCTCGTCGGTGGAGTGTTTTTCATCTGGGAAGGAGGCTGGAAGGAAAATGGAATCGACACCTCGTTCCGGCGTTGTTGCGGCCGAACCGGAGTTTTTGCAGTGGGGGTGAAAAATTGATCGCTGTCCGAATCGAGAGACGAATAAGACGGCGCGGTGGGCGTGGCTGGGGCTCGACCGGATGAAGGTACATCGGACAACTCAGGCTTGGACTCGGCAATTCTAAAAAATTTAGCAATCGTGCAAAACTTGTTGTGAATCCAAGTTTTATGATTGGCACAGTGAATTGCACGTTCGCAAGTTTGAAAGGTTAAAATGTAAAGTCGCGTTACAGGCGGAATTCACCTTCCCACGCTGACGTCAGCTGACGATGGCATCGCCTCCTCGGCGAGCTCCGGTTTCGTTGGGTTTTCTTTCGCCTGCTCGCTGTCCGTTCCGCCCGACGAGCTCATCCGTCGGATTCCTTCCTGTTGGTCCGGATCTTGTCTGAACCACTGGTGGCGCGCTTTCAGTCTCATCTTCATCCGCAGCTGGAGACTAAGAAGCACAGAACCCTCTCTGCATGCATGTAGGCTGGCACGCGACAGAGCACTTGCATTTCAACAGCGCGACAAAGTTTTTTACGGACAAAGCAGCGTCATTTCTTCTCACAAGAAAGGAGCTTTGCACATTTGCAGGGCTGCATGGGTAACACTGGATCACCGACGAATTTCCTTCTGTGCATAATTGGTTTCAAAACAAAATCGATTTTTAAATTTAATCATGACGCTACCAGCGCAGTGACTGATTTATTATGCTGATTTGCTGAAACCATGTAGAGAAACCGATAAACTTAATGCAGATTACTTGGAAATATTCTGCGATAAAAGACTTGTCACTGCTCGACTTCCACTGAAGTTTTTTTTTTATGCCAGTTTTCCCAAATTAAGCACTACGTCACCATTACCCACAATCACGTTGTAGTGAAATTGACCAATATTCTCCATTCAAAACTCGAGACCAACCTGTCATAAGAAGACCCCCTTTCCACAGGAGGTTTGGGTCGTTTCTCTTGCTCGTCGGATAAACTGTCTGTCGCGGGTCTGTAGTTGGAAATGTATGAATCCGAGAAGGACGCGTTTGATTTTCCGTTATCAGCGCCCGCAATGAGATCCGCCGGTATAGATGACGATACGTCTGCGCGGTAAACGCCTCAAATTACGAGGATAATTCTACAAAATCGTCGACACCAACCCTGCGCTCTGTCAGAAACCAGTATCTTTTTTCAAAGATTACTACAACAGTTACCATCGTTTTGTGAGTAGCAAGCAAGCACGGAGAGTGCGTGTTGCGTAATTTTGTGCGATTATTTAAAAAAAGTGACAGTGTACGCTTGGTGTATACAGTGCGAGTGGACAAAGAAACAAATCTCCGATATCATTGTTTTTAAACCAGGCAGGACCAGAAATGCGGGTCGCCAGGTCTTAGTTACTTGACGAGGGGGCCAAAAAGAAACGGGAGGGGGAAAATCGAAACGTTATCTCGTAAGTTTCGGTTCGAACTGCGACGACGAGCACATTGCGCGTTGCCAGAGAACATTCTACAGAAAAGAGCGAACTTCCTCACCGCCCACACTGGTCCACACACTCGTGTTGTTTCTCGCGGCGCTCGATGAAGCGCGAATAAGGACGCTCTCCGTCGAAGCGGGGAGGGCGAGCGTGCGCGACTGGTCGGAAAGCGACAATTCTCGTTTGTTCAAGTCGCTGTTCGACAAACGCGCGACCAGAGTAGCCGGAGGGGGCTGCGAAGCCTTGTCGTTCGAATTGTCCTCCAAAAGATCCTCGACGTCCAACTTGGCGGTGTTTAGCTCCGACGTGCTCCTGGGAGGAAAGGAAGTGCTTAGCTTGGGGGAGTCGGTGGGGGAGGGGTAATTTGAGCGATGGAGTTCAGGGGGAGTTTAAGATCACCACAGACTTCCCAGAGAAAAACCGACAAAAATAAAAGACAGCCAGCTGCGCCGATCAGAAGAACTGTCACGTACATGAAACGATCTTCCTGCGTATTTCGGTTAAAAAGGACTTGTGTTTTTAGTGACCTTCAGCGCAAGACAATACGTTAAGCATGGTATGAAACTATGAGTTGAGAGCCTTCAGTTACTGCGGGATGATTGCTATTTTCCGGAAGGTGCAGTGCAAGGACGACAACAGTGTTGGCAAAATGGCAGAAAATATTTCAAACTAGCACCAAGCTTGTAAAGATCAGTGAAAAGCTAATATAACAGTTCGCGCAATGAACCCATAAAGTACATTCATTGGCAGCAGGAACTCGAAGCGATGCATCCGCGATTTTGCACGATATTACACCCGAAAGGGAAATGACATACGTCGCTGAGCTGGCCGTGGAAACGACGTCATCATCGTCAGGGCGACCGGTCTCGGTTTCAACAGGATTTTGCAGGAGGTATTGCTCGACGCGTTCAAGCGTATCGACGCGCATCATCGCAGGAGTTGGAGCGCGCTCGGCTCTTTGATCGTCCGCGACGAGTTCTTCAGACTGCGCCAACGCAGGCGCCGAAACGGGGACGTCGTGTTCGACGGGGCTCCTCAGGAGGTTAAAAACGGTCCTGGGTTTTCTGGCAGGGGGCGCGGCGGACGCATCGGAACTTGCGCCCGTTTCGAGATTAGGTCCAGTCGCGGCATCGGTCGGCGACAGGACGGTTTCTTCGACCTTCTGTTTGTCGGTCGCAGCTGTTCCTTCGCCGTCATCGTCGCCGCGATCCGACAGCGACCCGCCCGCGGTGCTCACCGAGCTCATCTCGTCCGCCGCGCCTGTGGAATCCACATTGAACAGAAGCACGACGTTAGCAACAACGATTCTCTCTTTATTTGCTTTTGTCTCTTTTTTTCTCACTCAAAACAATAACGACAGCGGCGGCAAAACTTTTCTGCGGCGCCAACTTTGCGGGACAGTTTGTGGCGATGAATCGAAACGTCACGTGACGTTACAGCGACTGCTGCTTTCAAAACAAAACACCTTCGCAGAGACGTACTGTGACGAAAGCATACCTTTCGCGTTTTCGTCCGCCGCCTCCAGTTCTTTTTCCGCATCGGTCAAGTTCTGAAAAGATACGAGAAAGTAAATGTCTCGAATCAGTATCACGTGGGCAAGTATGACCACAGAATTAACGCGTGTCCGGGATATCATGATGAGTGGCATCAAATACAAACTACCGATCAACTCAAAACAAAATGCTAAGCCAGGAGTCCGTAAAATCGGCCCGTAGTGCGAAAAAGTTGCCGACCGCTGCTCTGTGTTAAGCAACGCCCGCCTACAGCTCGTGCGCTGTGCAGCGTCTCGGTCGATCAACAAAAGCTGCATTAAGTTGCTCGCACGAAGTGACAGAAATTAAGACTCCTACATTCAAGTACGACCGGGCCTCTAATATATCTTTAGAATGGGTTTCATCGAACAGTAAAGGGCGGGACATCGAGGCGAAAATCCAATAGCGGCACCTCAGCTGAAATCGCAACAGTGTGTCAGTGCAGCAGCGTCGCACGGACCTTATCTGTCGAGGGGCGGTGGAATTCAGTGCCCACTGTTTCTGCAGCAGGAGATGGTTGAGTCTCAGCCAGAATATCGCCGTACTTTGACGCAGGGTCTGGGTCGGTCAGTGAGTCGACGTCAGAGGACGAAGACGAGAGTTCACGCTTGGTATTGACCTAAGCGGAAAAGAGAATGAAAAAAATGGACAGACGCGGTAACATGTACCTTGCGGCGCGCTCCAGTGAAGCCGACTTCCGGACGTTTCGATGGCATCAAAGACGATTGCGACAAACGCGTCACATTCGCCAGTTTTAGCGCAAAAACTTACCTTTTCGCTGAGACTTCCCTCTAATGATGACATTGACAGACTGTAGGAGCCTGAAAGGCAAAACAGGAAGCGCTAAAGGAAGGTCAAACGCAACAGCTTGACTTCACAGAGAGAAGTAAACAAGTTGCAGTCCACTGAAACGCTAAGGCATGTCACGTGACTTTGAAACATGACGACAGGCGGAGCGCGTGCAAAACGGATGACGTCGTGTTCGAAGCTGTCATGCACCGCTCAAGCGTTGAATGGCACTTGGAAACATGCAACAAGACACGCGACTCAAAACTAAACCAGGCAAGTAGGAAGCATGGACATGCCTATACGTAAGACGACGCAGTCAGCAATCGTGTGAGCTTGCGTCAGGCGGATACAAATCGTGCAAGTTCCAACGCCGCTCAGACGAAAACCAGCACGCGATTCAGACAACCGCCAAAGACGTCCAAACAGTTGCAAAAAAAACAACAAATATTACACGACACGAACCGGGGCAAGCAAAACCAAACAGAAAAAAACTTAGAGGTTCAAGGCGTGGCACACGAACAAACAAGATTTTAAAAAACAAACAAAAAACACAACACTATCTTTGACACAGCAAAGCAGCAACAACTGCAAGCAATAAAATTGCAATCCGACAAAAACAAAAACGAGTAACCAAGGCACTGCAGAACGTGTTATGAGCAAAGCACCAGCCACCAGCATCCCAAGGTTCAAGACACCACATCGCTTACGTCTTCTCACCTACTGTTTCAACACCATTCTGGCCTGGTGCTTCACGCTCATCGCAATTCATCAGCCACTCTTGCACCATGTCCTGAGACAAGTGTCGCTTGCCGACCGGATCGGCAGCGTCATCCGCGAGCTTGGCGAGCTCCTGCTTCGGCATGTACACGACGGAGCAGCGAGAGGCAGGTTTCGGCGGCAACGCGCGCAGGCGCTCCCGCTCGACTTCCATTTCGGCCATCGTCAGGAAAAGGCACTCTTCGGGTTGTTTCCCGTTGGCGAGAACCGGCTTCTCGCGCACCGGGATACTTTCGAAAGTGTCGTCGAAAACCTGGCCGGGTTTGGGGAGGACGCTGAAAGCTGACGGGCGCTTTGTCCGCGGAAGGGTTGTCGGCTTGATGGACGCTCTGGGAGCCGCGACAGGAACAAAGGACTTCTCGTCGTCGCTGCCCAAATCAACGGTGGCTCCACTCTCGCTGTTACTCGGCGAGTCATCGGAAAGGTCGCTTTCGCTTCCATCCATAGGATCGTCGGCGCTTATCTGCATCGATGCTTCCAGGTTCGATTTGCGTCGCAAGCGTCGACATCGCTTACACTCGACTGGCGCTTCTTCTTCGTTGGACTCGAGCGCAAGCGCGCGGTGACCGTTAACCAACTCGGCCGGGTTTTCTGCGCGTTGGGATGCAAAGCCTCAAATGAAACTGCAGCGGGCGTAAAGCCGCTTCCGGGTGACAGTAAGAGCGAGTATTAACTATTCGTGGAGAGGAGACAGAGAGTTGAACAACGCGAAGTCGGCAGTAACATGAGAAACTTCGGTTAAAGCAGCTCAACGCCTTGTGCGGTAACGAATTGTGCTGCTCGTGCGACAGAGCAACTGAACCGTTGTGAGCGCAAGTAACCTGTTTGGCCACTCCGTCTCACAGCAATCTTCACACGTGATTTTCTTCGACTGTACCCACTGGCAAATGCACAGCGGGGGGGCGGGGTTGAGCACAAAGCGCTATACATCCCCAGAAAGCGTGAAAGATGAAGTTGTTGCACAGAAGAAAAATGTTTTTTTACGCCATAAAACAAGTGATGTCATTGCTGACAGCAAAACAACGCTACAGCTGCTCTTAATTTTTTATCTGGTTGCGTCCCTTCTCTCTATAGTTTACAACAAGACCAACGAAAAACATAGTATGCAACACGCGGGACGAAGTGGCGCAAAAATCCACCTGTCCGGCGGATCCCACTGCTTTGTACAATTATTTAGATGACTAAAGGGCTTGAAACAGAGGATTAACATGCAGGTGTTTTCGGAAAGCAAAGTGCTAACATGCTGAAGCAAGGTTTAATGTACTACTGTGTGGCTTATCAAAGAAAACCTCCCGTGTAGAAAACAAAACAAAAAAGAGATAAAAAAAAACAATCGCAAAACATATGTGCATTATTCACTGTGTCACCTCCATGCCTGGGATGGAAGCAAAAATATGAACAGGAACATCTTTACTGGAAAGCCAACTTTAATTGCAAAAAAAAAAATCTTAAGCAACTAAAGCCTTTGAGTATTTATGACAGCAGGCGGAAGAAAGAACAAATATCTTGAAGCAACACCACACCTCAACGATCTTCTCTTTCAAACATTGGTCAATCCGCAGACCTCAAACACCCGCCCAGTTTAAAATCGTTTAAGCGAGAAATAAAAAAATAGAACTTGATAGGTTGAGCACCCATTCAAAAACATGATCAGAAAACGAGATAAGCATCTATTCCTATACGAGTCGTTTTCGTAGATGCATATTGTTTTGAACAGCTCGTCGTTTTCCTCAAAAGTGACTAAGCAGTCGAAAATCCGCGGATTTAGAACATGATCACAGAGTGCGCGCACGAGGAACGGCCACTGAGAACAGCTGCTGCGACTGACAGACCAAACTTTCGGTTAAATTGCGTACATTTGATGATGGCGTGTGCGTCTGAACCAGCAAGAGCAGGTCGTGTTCATCCGTATAGTAGAGCTTGTTTTAGGATTAACACTTCCACTCGATACGCTCTTAGCAAACTCAACCGCTGTTGAAGCGGAAAGACGAAATGAAGATAAACGATTTTGCAAGCACGTGAGTCAGACTTTGTTAGGTTTCGTTAGCAGCGTGAAGCTTTGGTCGAGCGCCTTGCTCCAAACGGTCTCCCGACTGTGGTATCACCCAGCACGACTGCAAGGGCCGCAAAAAGTTCGCCGCACATTTCCTATGACTGCCGCGTTAGTCTTTCCACGGATACCGCCGAGCTACACGACATTGCCAAGGGAAAAAAGCGATCGGACTAAAAGGTGTTTGGTGCTTAACCGACAAACACAGATCCCTGGACTACGCTTTCGCATACATGTGAAGCTACTAGCTGGCGCATTCCAGCAAGTCTGCGGTAGTTTTGTATAAGCGCGAAAGGCGACTGAAGCAAATCACGACATCCGGGTTAATTTCACCCAACAAGACACTAAGGCGGCTCAAGTACGCGCGTAAAAACACGTTCGGACGGATTATGTTGCGTTCAGGAAGCAGCGGTGTGTATTTGCCCAAGTGTGAGAGGATGAAGCTCTCGGAATGAAAATATAGGGGGGAGAGCGACGAGGTGACGGGGCAGCGGTCGGGCGCAAGTGGGTCAACTACTGAGCATGCCATTCCAACATAAAACAGGCGCAACACCCCAGTCATCGTTCCAACTACCTTCTTCGACCGGCGTCAAGGATCTTCGTCGGAGGGACTGATTAAAGCTAAGCGGTGGATCTTCTGCAAATACAGGTTAATTCGTTGCAAACAAACCTACATGACCTTTTTTGATATATTCAGTACAAGCGAATTCATTGGCTGGTAACAATCGATCACCAGATGAGACATCAGCTTGAGCGAAAACCACGCTAAAGGGAACTCGGCCAAAAACACCGAGTTTTGTGATGCGACCACAAAACGCTTTCTTATGTTTTTCTCTAAAAATCTTGACAGGAGACATTCGCATTTCGGATATTTGCGCATCAACAGATAATGGCGCAACGAATCCTCAGTGAAGTCAACGAGCGAAGGAAAGGCTGCTGTAGCGAGCAAGTATGGGCAGCAGCGCGACATCGTTCGCTTTCGGCTGGCAACAGGAAAGGCAGAAATAAAATCGCGTGACGCGCCATCAACTGACTTGCAACCCAGCCAAGCTCAGCTTCAACGTCGGTGCAAGATATATATATATATATATGTCTCAGGCCGGCAATCGAGAAGCGTTACAGGAAAAGCAAAAGCGGCGAGAGACCAATGCGGCAAATGTTCGAGCTCTCGTGCGATCCGACTAGAAACCGCGCAGGTCAGCTCGGGCGGAAAATCCAAGGAGGACGTTTAGAAGCGAAAGGCAATCGACGAAGCGCTGGCAGATCTAGTTGTTACGAAGCAAGAAAACCAGGTGCGCATTTCTTCTCAAAAAGAAGACGCACAGAAGAAACAATATCCATGGCGTGCGCAGAGAGGTTCCTTTTTTGTCGCTGTGAGCAACACGCTACAAGGCATGTACACTGCACCAATTCAGAAACACGTGACTGCCCGCAGCCCGCCCGCAGCCACGGAGGGGCATTGCCCCAATTTTTTTGCGCTCCCAAAAATTGGTGTCTAGAAAAATTTGTTTTAAACACATGATAAAAACAAAATCTTGTCCCCGAAAAATGTATTTCGAACCCCCAAACCTGGCTACGGGGCGGGCCTGCCAGAAACGAGCATTTTCCGAAACGTTCGCAGGTCACGTCACCGCGTTCCATCGCGCATTTTTTATTTTTCAAAAGATTTCATAAGATTCCCGCTTTCCTCATTAACCTGCCGTTGCAGAACCGAAAACTGTCTTTGTTCAGTGCTGGGGAGCAATGAACTTGTTTGACGCAAAGCAGCGAAAAAAGATGGCAGCCAACCGTAAGAGTGCAAGCTTCACCCTCACAGCACTAGTGTAAAAAGTAAAACTGCGGTTAGACGTGCAATGTGTTGCTGTGGTTAGATGCGAGATGCCGTTGCTACCTTCACAGTCACTTATGCCGGAAAGCGTTCGCTGATCGTCGAGCAGTTCGCCGTTCTTCGTCGACTCCTCCCCAGCGCAAGTGTCGTTCAGCCACGATATGGCTGTCATGTCGTTGCAGCCTTACACACACACACACACAAAAGTGTCGAATGTCGACGCACGGAAAGACAGAATGATGCATTTTTTAAACAAGGCCGAGCACAGACGCTGCTCCTACCTCTCGACGAGGAACGCGACATCAACGAGTCCTCTCGCTCCTCATCAGTTGCAATGTCACTGCTTCCGACGCGATCGTTCCGGCCTTGCGCGTTGGCTTCACGCAGCACTGCTTCCCAGTCGACGTCTTCGTCGTCGGACGAATCGCTGCAAGCACGTGACTATTGATGACGATTGATGTTACACGGACCGCTTGAACGCAGGGCATACAGAATACTCTATATTGGGGGGAGCCATCTCAAAACAACAAGATGAAAACGTGTTCGTTTATAAATTCGGCGAGTACAGTATTAAAAACAAGTCTTTTTATTGGTGCGTGGTGGAATGAGCTTGGTAAGTACGACTGGAATGCGACGGGCGAAATTAAAGAAAACTGCACAAAACACATTTTTCACACACCTGTTTTTCTACAAAACAACGTAAGCGAGCATTTTTCATGGTTCCAGCAGATGATGAATTGCAAACGACCGAAACTGTTCTTCGAGATGTGTCGATTACAAATAATTATTTGTGTTGAGTCCAAAAAATCATGCAATTCATATTTGCCCGCAATGGGATGCAAAACGGCAACAAAAAAATTCATGCATGCCCGCACCCATCATAAAAGGATGTTTCAAAAACGCACGCTGACCAGATCCCAGTAAATTTGACTAAACTACAATACAAGCAGATTCTGATCAAGTACATAGCTGATCGAACACAACATCGTTCATATTGTTTCGGGTAGCAGGGAACAAACATACACGTCACTGGACGCTGCGTCAGACGGGGTTGTTCCGCGTCAGTGCCATTGCCTTAAAATCCTCACAACTTTTGGTCAAAAAAGCTCCCTTGCGATCTTGAAGCTGGTATTTTTAACAAAGATGAACAGCATCCATTTCTGTCATTCAAACTAGGAGCAGACCAAGACCATGCACACAAACACGCGCTTTACATCACAATAAGCCGAACCGTATGGTCCACTCAAACGGACTTTTTAATACTGTGAGCGCTGTAATTGACATAAACATAAATTAATGAATCGACGAAATAAAACCAGCTGCACACTTTGCCACGAAGTCACGATGTGAGTAAACAACTCGCATGAAAAACTTTTCCTGCTGAGCAAATAAGCAACGTTTCCAGTTCGCGGACTGTCTTGTCGTCACAGTCGTACGATTTTACCTCATGAAGTCATTATCCTGGATCGGCGACATCCTTGTTTGTCCGCTGAGGTTGTGATGGGTGAGCTCCTCCTCCGTGAGCTGCTCCGGGTGGTTCAGCATCGACATCCGGATGTTCTCCAACTCGATCCTCTCCGGAGTTTTGAACTTCTCCGACGGATGACGAAGCTGAACGTCTGCGAAACGAAGGGGACGACTGAGATCAATGTTTACGCGAGGATCAGTCTTTCGGCGCTGCTCAAGGCAGGGCCCTGCGACGGCAATCAATGACGTGCAAGTATTAAATGCCTGGCGTCGTCAAGCATGGCTTGAGCAAGCGATCGAAAAGCGAACCGGACCTCGCTGCGGCAAGAAACATGCGTTGCCCGAGCAGCGTGTTTGCAGAACATTCACCGGCAGGCATCGGCGCCTCGAAGCACGGGGCACACAGCCAAGCGACAACGGCAATTCTCACGTAAAAGCAATGAGCAAGAACAAGCAAATTTGCGAAGAAGATTGCGCAACATGCGAGCACAGCGAAGTTGTGTTCCTCTGCTTTAGTAAGATTAGCGGGCGCTTTGGCGTTGGTTTTCTTCAACGCTCAGGAGACTTTCGGAGATGTGCGCGCAGAGATAGCATTGCACACAAACCGCAGGAGAGGTTAAGTTTCGCACGCAAGAGGAAAATTGAATAGCGAAGCGAAGAAAGTGTTACGTTTCCGGTCGAACTTCTCCAAATGGGCCGCGAGAAGCGCATAAGCTGGTCACGTGCACGCATTTGAAATTGTTACTTCACTGCATCCCACGACAGGTTTGCGCCAGCTCACACAGCGGCCGCAAAGTGAAAAAGGGAACGAGAAACGTCCAATCACAGCAAGGAATCGGAAGGAGCATGGCATTATGGGTAATTTTTGCGAATGGCAACGTGGGAAGTCATGAAAGGTCACCGCCGGAATCGTGACGTAATCGCATGCACGCCCAGTGTGCCGGAACAAATTACAGGCGTGCTAAGTGGAACTTCCCGACTTGCTTCAGTGCTTTCTGCCACCGCTCGCAGCTACAGCCGTCTGAGGCAACACAATGACCTCTGGTGTTTAACTAAGCGAAGCAAATTTAATTCTTTCGCCGCCCAAACAAAGTTTCATTGACGCATAGCTGTGAGTAACTGGATACGCGCACGGCGAACGGAACGGCATTGTTGGACTGCGAGCTTGCGCCATACGCGCCCCCGGCTCACAAAGAGCCCTGTTTTTGCTCGAGACAGTAGTGACGACGACTCGCCGAGTCAGTAGCGTGCGTTGAGCAACAGTGTATTTGGCCAGAAACGATGCGACACCAACAGAAACACAATCGCGCAAGAACACCCACGAGCGCGACAACGAACAGCATCGTGCTCGTTCAAGACACGAACAGGAAATGCGATTCGGCCCTGTGTGATAAATAAGCTCTCGACGAATACGCGAAGCGACTTGCAATAACTTATGTAGCATCGAAATTGGTCGCACGACGAAGCAAACAAATAAAATGTGCGCTGGCATTTGCGGCGCAAGCAAGCAGGGCGCGAGCCTGCAGACGGATGGGAGCTGAAAAAATGTTGAAAGCCTCGAGATGCTGGCATTCGAAACTATCAGATCTCGACCGCAGATATGTTGGCACGTGAGTTAAAAGCTTGATGGGACCGATGAGAAACGAACGCCTGCGCGAAAAGCAGACTTCCCCATGGCGACGGACGCATTTGTGTCGCTTTTCGACTGTCTAGACGTGACCGCCAAACACGCAACCCGCTTTTTGTTGCTTCGCCTGTTTGCGAGGACAGAGCAAGAGTCGTCTGTCACAGGTGACGTCAGCGCATTGGTTCAGCGGCCACGGGCAGCGTTCACTTCGCTTGATAATTGCCAGGTAGAAAGACGTCACGGGAGTAGTTCCTGCTGCGCCTCTATTTTAGTTGGAGGCGGTACCGCGAAGAACACTGTGGCAGAAAAGACTGACAATTTGCAATGCCAAGCGAAAAGGTATTTTTCGCAAGGCACATCACAACCACTGCCGCTTTGCCATGGCCTGAACACCCAAGGGTTTCCTGCATCACGCATTGCATTACAGCGCTGGTGATCATCGGGGTTGGCGCACCATCAAACACTCTACCTTAGCCGGTCGGGTCTTCGATGTTATGGTTGAGGGAAACTCGCACAAAACCAGAGGTTCCAGAGCGTGAAAAATTGCCCTAAACGGATAAGTGGCGATTTTGCGCACGGCTCAAGCAACAGATAACTCACATAACTACCACCCAGTCGACGAAACTACTACGTGCGAAGGCTCAAAAGATAACCTAAGCAAAACACGGATGCGATTTCAACCGCTAGCTTGCAGCTAAGCCGGCTGCTCCATCAGCGCAGAAGGTAATTACTTGGCATAGTCAGTTAGGCAACTTTAGCATAAAGAACGCTGCTATTAATCGGGAACCAGATAAGACGTGGCGCATCGTCGAGTCAGAGCGCATTGAAACGAAAACGCGCTTGAATAAAGACCTATTTCCGTCGGGTTATGTGCTAGTTCCAAATAATTGCTGGCGTGAACAGATAAGGTAAGTGACCTGTCATAGGCGGCGTGCCCAATAAAGCTTCACAGGTAACGCTTTTTTTCGAAGAAATCATTTTGAACCAATGAAGTTATGAAATAACTTAGACACAGTGCTTTCAAAGGTAGAGCAGTAGCATGCTCCTGTACAGAAGGGGGCGCACATGGGTGACGTGGAAAAGTTATTAAGGTCGAACTTTCGGACGGTCGAAAAGAAACAGTAGTAACACGAAGACGGATTTCACGCCAGGAAAGGCAGGTAGCAATATGGCGCGGCGGTAAGGCACTTGAACGAACTAAAAGGCAAGCAATGCAAACGCTCATCGGTAACGGAGCGAACTGGTCACAGTCGTATCTTAATGAACTATCGGTAACTTGAAAATCGCAAAATTCCACAAACCAGACACCCAAGAAGTAAAACCGGACGTGAGTTGCCAGCAACTGTGGCGCGCTTTTCACGAAAGAAAAGAAAAACTCGACACAGAAAAAACAAACAGCGACACACGAGTGGGACCGCTCGCGACTTTGTCAGAGGACACGTCCGGATTGCACGACACGGCGATGCGCAAACAGTAACGGCAAGACCGGCTTCATATGGCTTCGCAAAATATTGTTACAGTAAGGGGCGTACCGAGGTTAGATGGCGCCCGGGGAAAGAAATAAGTCCAGCGCCCTCATATTCGAACCTGAGGTCTTTCGGAGAAACTGTACTGTATTGAAGAAAGTACTTGCGACACTGTAGGTGATTTGGCGCCCGGGTCATTGTGCCCCCCTCGTTACGCCCCTGGTTGTAATAGAATCGCAGCGAAGTGGGAGGAGACTTTAATATCCGTTGATGCCAAAGCGAGTGCGATGGAGCTTTCCCAACATTGTACAGAGCGCATTTTTCGACGAATCGCGTTGGATCTCGTAGCCGATAACACTTGTTCCTCTTGCTTTCTTTTTACTTGCTTGCTGTTCACAGTGGCGAGCGCTACGGCAGAACGACAACAAACGGGACACGAGCGGAATCAGTGCAGTAACTTTGGCGCGTTGTGCAGGACCCTGGAAGTGCTGTTGAAGGTTACATGCGAACAGTGGAAAACACTGAGCGAAAAACAAGACGGTTGCACTTGAACAAGTGATTGTGCGCAGAAGCATGACATCTTGTCGTGCAGACGCAAAATGTTACAAACAGTTCGCGAAACCAGCCTTAGCAAGACTTTCGCTGACGGGTCAACGGTTTGTTTTCACAGCTCGTCTTATCTACCAGCAGGCAGTATTTGCTTCTCGCAAGGGTGAGAAGGAGGAATGCACGCTGGGCGAAGAAAAATGATTAGACTATCTCGCGCGCACGGGAGACAGATTTTTAAAAAATGAATAAGAATGGGAACGAAACTTGATCCTGTTACATTTGCACCACCACCTAACACCGTCCAACACCTAATACCGGGAAAAAGAAAGCTGCGTCTCCTACAAAGCAACAAGCGTTTGGTGGTGCATCACAAGCAGGGTTCCGCCCACGACGGGCAGGAGGAGCCAGTCGTAGACGAATTCCGACAAGGTCGGCGGGAAAGGAAGGCGAGATACGAGCGACGACGAGTGCAGGGATCGCGCGAGAACCCCGCAAGCGGCGAATAATTTGCGCGCTGTTCCTGGCGGCGGCGGCGCAGGAGGCTTTTCCTCGCGGCGCACTTTACCGACGTCTTTAACAAGGGGTGACGTCACGGGGGCGGTGCGGCTCGCGACGGAAGAGACGTCACTGGAGCTCTTCGATCGGTGCAGCGGTCGCTGGCAGGCGGTCAGTTGCGCTTTGCGCAGGCTGACCAGCGAACCGGAGCTCCCGGTCCAGCGTCCGTTCCTGAAGCCGGTTGAACGCGATGGGCGATTCTCATCCTCCGCTCCTGCGGCGAGGCGACCGGGAATGGCAGAAAACGATGCTGTGCGGACGACGCCGGCGTCGTCGTCGTCGGGCTTGGTCCGAGAAGGCGGCGGTGCGATTTCCGGGCCCGGGTTCCTTCGCGTCGCTCTTCGCACCGCGTTCCAGAGCTTTCGCGGCAGACGCGCGGCAAGAAGGACCAGCGGCAGAAAGACGAGACGCAAAAACAGTTTTCCTAGACCTTCGTGCATTAGTACAAGCGACAATTAGAATGCATGCGGTGGTTAAAAGGATTACTTTCGCTCTCGCAACAAATTAGCATCGTCTACGTGAACGTGACAGTGCAAGCGAGCGGGCGAAGCCGAGCTCGCGTTGTTCAAAAATATGAAAAGCATGCTACGTCACGGAGTGAACAATGAGAGGGGTGTGCGTGGATTGCTGACGAGGCCACGAAAGACGCGCTCGAATCAAGTGGTCGAAACGACAGTGAAAATTATTGCAGGCAACAGTGCTCAGAACTTATTTTGATTGGCCCACGATAGCGTTAAGGATTCAATCACGGCGAATAGTAATTTTGTTTATTTAGTTTTTCGCATGAAGTTATACAACAACAAGTACGTCGCCAGTTTCTGCCAAGATCACGGCGGCACGATTGTTTGAGCTACGCACGACAACATCATGCCAGTCTCACCTTCGCTCGACGGCGTCTTCTTCGCGGGTTCGGCGACGTCCTCGGCTGGGGCGGCGGGCACGTCGGGCCTGTCCTGGCCTCGCTTCGGCCCGGCGAGTTTGAACGCGTCCGAGTGCGCGAAGTAATGAGCGCGACAGTAAAACTTTCCTGCAAGGGATGTTTTCTTGTCTTAAACGAGGTAGCGAAGCGAGAGCCCGTAACCGCAGCTCCAGCGACTTTAGCGCGCCGACTGCACAGCGCGTTTTTTTCCTGTGAAATCTATCGCGCCCGGATGCCCGGATGTTAAACTTAATTTAGAAACCGAAGTTAGGATGGACGACTCAATGCTGTTAGTGCTACGGCAAAAAAGGGTTCAAAACAACAACTTGCATTTTGATGACGCATCGAATGCTTGCGCTTGATTCAAATCAAGCATTCCACCTTTGAGGTCACCGTCACGCATGAGTGACGCGAATAAAATGATCGACAACAGTGGTAGAACAGCTTTAGCTGTCCTCAAACTCTTGAAATTTTTCAGCAAAAAAAAACGGTATTACGAACATTACGACGCGACACCTCGCTCGCTCGCACACCTGTTTCAGAAACGAATTCGTAGTTGCCACGGCGCAACGTGACGCCGCAGTGGCTGCAGACGAAGCACTTGCTGTGGAAGAAGAGGCCTTCGGCGCTCATTCGCTCGGCGATGTAGACGCGGCGTCGGCAGAAGTAGCACTTGTCGCTGGCAGGCATCACTCGCTGTCGGTGAAAGGAATAAAATGTGAACCTTGAAACAGCTGGCTGCTGTTCCCAACCCAGCATCTTTAACGCTGCTCTCTGCGCGAAATGTATTATTTACAGCGTCCCTGGGTAATCACAACAGTAAGTTTTCTTTTTACCCGATCAGCGCGAAAAAAAAGTTAAGCGCCTTTTTTCGGCAAGCGAATAAAGTTTCGGTCAAAATGACAATCGTGATTATCTGCCTTATCTCAGGTGCAGCAAACCTTTGGCCGCCTGTAGCTTTTAACCGCCCGTCTTGTTACTTATTTTCTAAACAAATAATATAGAAGTGATGTCACTAAGCGCCAACGTGACGTCGTGGGGTATGATTAAATACAAACCAATCGGAGAAAAACGAAGGCCAAGTGGAGTAAGGAGGAGTCCGAGTTCAACTTACCGGTGCGTTTTGCTCCCACTGAGAAATCAGTTGACTGGACAGTGCGCTGATGCGGTCGCTGGCTCGGCCATGGACTCCAGGAACCCGGACCGTGCCCTCTTGACCTTGATCTGGCTTTTTCGGGCGCAGACGGACCTCGGCATCCCCTATCTTGATCGTTCCTCCAGGCTTCGCGTCTCCATTGCTGCAGTAGAAGGAATGCTCAGGGAGCCTGACGTGAATTTAACCGGACGCTGCACGCGCGAGTGATCTGCCGCAACGACTTCCGGAAGTTAAATTTGCAGCAGCGTGTGAACCTTCCCGGCAGAACCGATGACGTCGTTCAGCTGCTTGGACGCGTTGTGCGCAGCAACCGTGAAACGAGGTGAGATTTGCGCAAAGCGACTTGTTGGCGTGATTTCAACACCAAACTTTTGTCTTTTTTTGATGAATCAAAACAGACTTGCAAGGTTTGTGCGATGCATTTTAAAGGTGTGTTTCACTTGGACACTTGTCCAACCCGGAATCATGCATTTCTACAGGCGTTAACTGCGCTGACGGCCAAACAATTCAATCAATAAATCAACACTTTTACTGGTAAATACGAAAACCAAGGATCGAAAAAGCAGAACGATATCTACGATTGCTGAAAACCGTGAGGTATTCCGAGTCATTATAGGGCTGCTGACCCAGCGACCATACCCAGAGAAAAAGCGGGTTTAAAAAATTAATGAAAAAAATTAATAAATGCAAATCTGTAAGTGTAACTTGTTTATTTTACCTTTACAAGGATAGCTCATAAAGAAGGTTACGATAAAGCTTTCTGATCTCTTATAATGCTTATGGCGAAACAAAAAAAACTCACCTCTCGTTTTCCTTGTTCTCGCCTTCAGGAGCAGACTCGCTTGCCGATGTGCTTCCTTTCCTTTTGAACAATCCGCCATATTTCTTCTTCTTCGCTTGATCGTCGTGTTTTCCCTAAACAGGCGAAAAACAAATGGTTGAAGTGAACGTTTCAGCGTCCGGCCTCCGTGAAAGTGTTCCGGCAGCAAGGCGGCCGGATTTTACAGTGGACTGAGCCTCATATCCGAACACACTCGAGAATTCCCCTGATTTTTATCTACGCCGTGCACCAGGCAAGAAGGCTGCGGTGCCAATTTATAGGGTCTTGCTGTGGCCCGGCCCAGAGGCGGACTCCAGATCTCAAAAACACAGCAAAAATTGTTTACTTTTGCGTATTTTTGCCGCAGCCCATGGACGAGATAATTTACAAGACAAGTGTGGCACCCGGCTATCGGTCTAAGACGCACTGTTCAATGTAAGGTAAAAACCATTCCTATATTGCAATTACAGACGGGCAAGCACGCCATAGCCTACGCTTCAAAACTTACAACAGCTTGTTTTGTAGAGTTCAATTTCATCATACTCGCTTTTGCACTCCCTTCCGAGTGTCACGAGTGGTCAACGGTGCCCATCTCCGCTTTCTGACGCCGGGGCCCGCGCGGGTGCTTTCTCATTGATTGCTGGCAGCACCGTGCGTGAAGCGTGAACCGCTTCCTCGCACTCACCCACTAACGTCGAGTACGACGCCCGACAGGCCGCAAGCACCGTTTTTCAAGTTTTTGGTATGACCCGACCGGGAATCGAACCCTGGCTACCGGCTTTGATGGCGCGTGCTCACCAACTGTGTGTGCCCATCAGCTTGTTTTGTGTAGACATTGACAAAACATCGAATGCATTAAATCAAAACTGATCAAACCGAGCTCGAAGACAAGACTGTCCTCGGCTAACAGTGCAAGACGAACATTTCCACGTCAGCAGCTGTTCTACCAAATAGAAAAGAATGTTTTCTACCTGCACCGACTTGCGCTTGATGTGGTTTGTGAAGCGAATTAGAAGACCTACGGGCGACGTCGAACTCAAAGGGTTCTTGGGAACAGGGGAGGGCTCGGGTGGTTCCAAGATTTCGCTGCCGTTTTTGAAGACGCCAGTTCCATTCGGCGTTTCGTTCTTAAAAACTTCGTAAAACTGTGCGAATAAAGAAAATGAAAAGATAATCAGCCATGCAGTGCTTTCATGTTTCACAGCAAACAACGAAATAATTCCATCGAAAGCTTCAGCGATGCATCCCCAACGATATTTGTTGTTTTTTAAAAAAAGACGTGGGTTAAGTGGTCGCAGGCGAAGAACAGAGCTTGCGCGGTAAACGAGAGCAAACTCACTCTGCACTGCACAGTCAGAATTGTTGCCAACCTGTGAGATGTAGGTGACCATGACGAGGTGGTCGACTTCTTCGCACGTCGCCATCTCTTTCCCGGTCATGACCGGAGCGATGCCGAGGTGCTTCTCGGCGAGGTCGAACGCCTGAATGCAGCAGGGTGCGGTCAGCCAGCGACAAGTTAAGACCACAGCGAAATATAGCGCTGAGCTGCCAGCGACAAGTTAAGACCACTGAGCGAAATATAGCGCTGAGCTGCGAACACTGCGTCTCCGCTACACACACACACACACACACACACACACACACACACACACACTGACTCCAATAATTTCAGCATCCATTCCTGCGACATGCGGTTCTTACTTGAGTAAACCTGGCGGCGACTAAATTACGCGGCGACAGTAACGTAATCACTGATACGAAGTTGACAATCAGGAGCGTCTTTCCGAGCCGAGAAAAAGGCCTGATGTTGTATGCTGTTACAAAACCAGGTCGACCTCACACTGTCGCACTTTTGCGTCCGCAAGAGCATTTACATACTCAGTGCACGGCCTTCAGACTTTCAGACCTCGCTCAGGCATCGACGGCGAGAAATTTATACGCACTTAACATAAGTAGTACTCGGCGATAATTAAGCCTCAAAATAAAGCCAAAAATTATATGAAGTACTCACAGATTGTAATGCTGGAACGACCTAGGGTGTTTGAGAGCCACTTGGCATTTTGGAACAGCAAGGAATATTTTTTACTAGCACGATTTGTACATCGACAAACAAAAATTGACGTAAAAAATCAACTACCACGTTTCCACCAAAGACAAACAGAAACTTTTATAAAGACTCGCGGTTGATTTGAGGCAACGGGGCGAACATACGAGCTAAAATGTGGGGGGCGGCATAAAAATGGAGACCGGACCGTGAGCTCAGGATCCGCACCACGTCACAGTGACGAGTGCACTCTCGAGCAAACTGCGCTGAACTCACCAGTTGATTGTTGGCTTCAATGTCGACCGCATTCAATTCTTCCCACTTGATGAGATCGGGTCTGAATTGATGGATGATGGCGCACAGTGCGAGGCCGCTGCGCCACGACGACGACATGTCGTCGACGCGCACCGCTTCGCGGTTGGCAGTGATGCGCCGGCACCAGGCCAGCAGTTTGTTCGACCGCACGATCGAGACTGTTTCAAAATATGCCTTGCTTTAAAAATAGTGGTCGGCGAACTGTGGGCCTTTTAACACATTTTGTTGGGGCGCGTGGTGTGTACAGTTCTGCGCCGGTTACGTGCGCTAAAACATAGGCTGTGACAACCATGGAACGTTGATAAATGTTTGACGTTAACAAAGCGTTGTTTTTGTCATTATGCGGCTTATGACATCAATGTACTTAAGTACCAGGTAAATGAATGTGAAATTGGGCCTTCAAAAATAAGCAAGGACCTGTATTTACGACCGAGAGAGTGGTTTGGGCCATCATAGCGAAAGTTTGCCGATCACCGGTTTAAAGTAACAAAGCATTGGAAACCAGGACAGAAAGACGTAGAATGTTTGTTTGAAAAACAGGTGGCACTTCATCAACATCGCGTAGAGCACAAGAGTGCAGCAAACAAAAGCAACAACTGTCGCTTGGACTTGCTGCTCTGCGGTGTGCGAGTTTGGCGATCGCGTCGAGGCCCATTATAAAAGTCTTTCGTGAGCGTTAATAACGCTTGCCTTTTTCATTACAAACTAAAACGCAGCGCACGTCTCGTGATCGACCGACATGCCAGCTAGCAGAGGTGGGAGGTCAGAGAAAGACTTCTGGAGACCAATAGAATCGATTGTTACGGAAACCATCAAGTTCTACGCGCAGCTCAGTGTGATCGAACTCTCAAGATAAACCGGCACTGAACAAATATTGAAAAACACTTCTTTCGCACTGCAATTTGAAGAAGCCACAAGCCACAACGAGCTCAAATTTTTGGTCGAACTTGTCAGTGACTCCATTACGAGCCGTAGCAACACTAACGACATCTGCCGTGTGGAGCACTGCGCTGTCCACGAACAAAATAAAGCGTTTCTCACCCGATTGCTCGCCGTTATAGTCGCGCTTCCTCGCTTGTCGCGTCTTTTGCAGCATCTTCAGATAGTCCTCTAACTTCCAGCCAGCTTTGCTTACTCCAGGTGCCTAGCGTCTGTCTATACTAGTAGTAACGCTAAAAATAACTCCAGCAAAATAATTTACAAGATCAGCTTTCAAAGCGGCAGCTGCCGGTCAGGGCAACATTGCAGCACTTCGCACGACCAAACTGACACTTTCCACCTGTTTCGTAGTAGTCGGACCTTGCACTAGCACAACAACTAGAAGACAATTCTTACAAGTTCTCGCTTATTGTCAAGGAATGCTGCTCGACTGTCGCATCTGCGAGCTTAGCACAAAACTTCTTTTAACTGAAACAGCGTGCAGCGCTTGCTTCGGTGCTGGAGAGCATCGATCTGTTCTGCGATACGGCAGGAACACATCGATAAGTCTTAGTGCAATTGGCAAGGCGCAAGCCTGGCTACAATTCGATGTCTCCGCCCGTCTTTGCAATCTGATTACTGCGCATCAACCTTCGTCGTCGTCAGCTCTAAAGACTTGCTTAGCACTCAACAAAATTACGACGCTGCTCTTGATGGAAAAGGCTTTTCACGACACAGGAATCGCCGTTCATAATAAAAATACAGTTGCTCTGTTCACAGCAATGCATCTGCTCTGTATATGTTTCAGCCCACTGGCGAGCGTAATACGAATCATCGCCTGTCAACTGCGCCAAGTGCCGCGTTTTCTTATTTTGCAACAAACGCTATGCAACAATTTTACCGAGCACTGCGCCGAAAACATACGAGCGATTGCAAACTCGGAAACTTAAGAGCGAAACGCTTTGGAAAACAACGCAGCAAAGAAACCTTTTCTGGTCAAGGCGGGGTTGAGAGACTGTCTCGACTCGTCGTTCTTCTTCGCAGCGACGACTGCGTTTCGCTCGGTGACCTCGCTCTCGTACGGCGCTTCGTTGCCGTAGTGCCTGTCCGCCAGGTACAAGTGGCGAACCTGTTTCGGGGAGACCATCTTCACGTTGAGGTTTTGATAACGAGTGAAGGGATCTGCAACAACACAGAAGTACGTTGAGTTCATTCGGGTCATAAGCAACGTATTGCTTGACCGACCATCAAATTGCGCGCGCTGGGAAAGCATTGAGTTCATTGCGTGGTGACGTGACGCGGCCGCAAGCAAATTCGCAGTGAGCAAACGCACCTATCGTGTAGTTCGCCCAGTTCTTCACGGTGTTCTGGGGGGTGGTGTGATGCAGGAGGCGATATATCGACTCGCGCTCGGCCAGCACTTCCAGCTCAATTGAATTTCCGCTTTCAGCTTAAAAAAACAAACAGAAAAATTTTAAGTTCGCTTGCCATCTAAGAACATGCATGAAATCAGTGCTAAAAGTTTGCTTAATTAAACGTTTGGTAACCGCTTTTTAACGAGGTTTTCGTTGAAGTAGTTAACTACTTTAAGAGTACGTGCATGGCCACTGTTTGGAGCGGGGAAGAAATCACAAGACAAATCGACGCCGGAGGCATTTTTTCATGGATTGAAAGCTGTAAATGCGAATATAAGTGAAAACTCGGCAGCTTCAACGGCGATTACGATCGGTTGTTTATCATAGTCGCACAAAGCAAGTAAGCGCCTAAACTTTTGGCCAAATTTAAACCTATTTTTGATATTTCCACATGTCGCTGCAAAGCGACTGAAAATATTAAAAATGTTCAACAGCAAAGATTAGTCAGCCTATGTTGGCCCCGCCATGGTTATTTACACAGAAAAGCCGAATTGGCCGAAGCCGGATTCAACGGCTAGTGAGAGGCGGAGCGTCGAGGAAGTTCTATAAGAGAGCCCATGAAACGGACCACGTCAGCTTTGCGGTCAAAACCGCAACCGCGTGCTGCGTAAACCAAGGACGTTTGCATAACCAGACCGCAATAAAATCTCCACTACACTGTTTGTGAGTTGGTTTGTTGGTGTAAGTGTTTCTGTTGATGAGTTCCATTTGAACGTGCACATCAGTGCGACAGGTGCGATGGCAGTGACATACTGCCGAATCAGTGAGAAAAACCCAATCGTGCTCCATTTAAACAATGCTTTTGACATGCGCTTCAATAAGCCAACAACACGTTGCTGACCAAGTGGTCAAGCAGTCAAACACTTACCGCCAGGATGGTTGTTGTTCAAGGCCTGTCTCAGAAGACACCAGCGCCTCGTCATCCACACGAGGTCGAAAGCGGCGAGGAAGCCTCGGGCGCATCCCGTGCCCATCGGCCAGAACGGCTGTGAAAATTATATTGAAGGTCGTGGGGCGGTCAAACGCTGGAAATAAACCTATGTTTCTTTTTCATTAACTTTCAGGAAGAAGAACTGTCTGCGCTTTGATAGAGGAAACCGAAAATGAGTTTGTTTCGTCAGCGCGCCCTTCAACTGTCAGCCAAGTTGCGGCAGCATGCACGGCCCCAGTTACACTCCAGCCAACAATGCTTTGCTGCCACATTGGATATACCTTGTAACACGACAGATCGATAGCAATCAAAGCTTCCGTGTGGTTTGTTTGGAAATCCCCTCCCCCCACCACCACACGCCCTCTTCAAGACTGGACCAACTTACAATTCGCAGCGCTATTAACAACAGGCGAAGAGGCGGAGACGTATTTTTAATTACTGGACAACACTGAACGGCAGATGCCATCTTTGCTCCATATGCCGCTGTCGGTGACACTAATAACCAACTCGCCGCGATCGATCTGGCGAAAGGCGCATAACTGAAGAAGTGACATGTGCTCCGCTCGGCGGCATATCTAGTCAGGTCCCACTTACCTCGAGCAAGCTGTCGCCGACCAAACAAGACAGGAGCTTTTTACCTTTGATTTCTCGAAACAGAGCAGCGTTTTCGGCGGCATACCTGCGTGGCAACGAGACCAGTTTAAATGTCGCCCTACCGGTCGTTGGTTTGCGAACTTCAACTCTTGAATGCATTGAAAACGCGACACACGTGCAGGTGGCGTTGCCGGCAATGGGGGTTGGTTAGCACCGCACACGTTTTCGGGTGAAAATAATACGCGCCACGCAATTCACTGCAGTCAACTTCCATTCAAAAATCAAACAATGCATTTGGCTGGTCACCAGGCAACGCCCGTTCTTTTATTATTTTACAACAAAACAACCGGGAGCCACTTGGTTCGGCGTTTTTTCAGGTATGTCACCTTTAAGCGAAGTGCGAATGGTATTTTCTGCTTTGGTCGAAAAAAGATAAAAAGACTTTACTCTGCAACTCTGACGGTTGCAAGAGTCTGAACCACCACTACGTTCATTCGTGACTTCGTTTAGACTTGTACAAAGATAGAGCGTACGGCATTTTCAACAACTTAAAACTTCGGAAGTAGAAGTTTACTAGGACATTAGACGAAGTTTCGACAACCGCCCAACGCTGGTGTTTCGCCGCTCGACCAGGGTTCGCACCACGCTGCATTAATCTGACCTTTCCTTAGCTATATCTTAACACAAGTTCCTGCAAACATTTTTACGAGACGGGCACATAAGCTACTACACAATTCGAAGGCCGGACATCTTACGTAGCGTGATTGTTTCGGGATATGTTACCTTCTAAATATATTCATTGTTGACAAAATATCTTCGCGGGCCGGATTTGGCCCTGGGGCCGCAGTTTGGACGCTCCTGTCTTAATACACATTCGTTTTTGTAAAAGCGAAAATAACAAACTCGAAGGTACTTTGACAAGAAATGTATTGGTAGGTTTCCTTTCCGAAGCATTGTGTAATAGGATGGAACTTCGTCGCAAGTAATTTGCAAAATATTTGCGAAACCGATCTGCCAAGACTTTCTGCTGAGAACAGGGGCTTAGTTTTGAGCCAACATACAACATACGGAATACTTACATGCAAGTGAAGTCGAAAAGGGCAACGTCAGGCTCTCCGTACTGATTAATCGCGAATTCAAGATTTGGCAGTTTCCGATTGGTCGAAAAGTCGGCCGCTTCCCGAGCGTAATGCAGCAAAGCGTGTCGATCGACGTTCTGATAGCACAAGAGTCTCTCTGTGTCGTCATAATCCTTGAAAAGCAAAGCAAGAAATTGGCGTATCTGTCTCGACAGTTTGCGCAACATATCAGGTCAAGTGCTCTATTCGTTGTGTAACTGTGGTTTGAACGAGACCGGGAAAAATGCCGCAGCTGATCTTCTTTCGGTTATTTTAGTATCTTTTTCAAGATGCTGTAACGTCGGAGAACCCGAATCGCGATCAAGAGGCGAAAGATTCAACGCCTATCTCATGACTTGGACGAACGTAAAGGACTCCCATGACTCACGAGTGCATGCCGCCTGGTTGTCGCTGAGCCGGCACAAGAAGTCTGAGTCAGTTCGTGCAAGGCCTCCTAGAAAAGAAGCTCTGTGAACCAAGGCCTCCTACAGGAGGCACAGAATCAAGGGTGGACTTAACGCGATATATAGAACGTTAAACGACTATTCAGGCTGGCAGTGATGCGTTGATACAGATCTGCGTTAGCGAAACGAAACGAACTGTTTTGTTCGATGAAGGCAACGTCTCACGAGAGTCGGCAAATGAACGTATCTACGTGAAAGCCTGTCAGGATTTAAGGAGAGAAGTCAAAAAGTAAAGTGACTTTTCGGAAAACATTTTAGAAAAAGGGCAGGTTTGAGATACGCTTTCCAATGTCGGAGCAGACATGGTGGCTTTTGCTAATAATAATTGAAAATTAGCCAGTTGTTTTTGGCCAATAAACACAGTAGGACACTTTCCTAGATTGTGATCTGGGCCTGCATGAATGGAATTGCGCGCGACACAAAAGTGGTGTAAAACAAGCTGCCTTTCAAGCGATTCGGCATTGTTATAATAAGGCTGGAAAAGGCTAAGTTGCTCCAGGAGGTAACAATTCAAATTGGTGACGTGCGTCGTACAGCTGTGTGTCACGCGTAAAAAAGAAGACTGGCGTTCATGGTTCAATGCAAACAGCGCCTCGCACCACACCGCATTAACATCAGTTGCATTCGCCCAAACACCCGCGACAGTCAGTGGTCCATTGAGCTTGTTATGAGAAAGTCTTTGGGTGGTGCATTAAGTTCCTCTTGATTTTCCGAAGCGCCAACAGAACATCTTTCGAAATAGGTATGAACTCTTTGCTGGATGAACGTTTTGTCTGCCACAAGTCAAGCTGCAGACCTGAACTTCCAACTTTACGCAACATGGACAAGCGCTCCGACCTAACTACGGGCACGTCATTGGTTAAATCCCGAAGTTGTGCGAATTGTCGTTTCCTCAGGAAGACAAAGGTCACTATAGTCGGCGTATACTGTAAGCTGTGCTCAATTTTTATTGTTAAATCTAAAACTGAAAAAAATTTGTCATAAAACTTCGGTGGAATCGACACTAGATGATGACACTTAAAAGCACTAATGTTTCTGTATGCATCCTCATTCTATTTGAATAAAGACTGAGGATGCGTAATTTTACGTGAAATCGATTTCCTATTAAAAATTTGCTGATCGATTCCTTGCTTACACCCATCGTGGAAAGTACATACTTGAATAGATGATGAAAACTTCATACTTCACATGCAGCTTCAGTTCTCTAAACTCAATTAACTTCGCTTATTGTCTGGACCAGACAAAGATTTCAAGATAAAGACACTTGCCTCTTTGAGGACTCCCTTCGTTATCAGGCTGTGCTTCTTGGCAGTCATAACGAAGTAATGGGTTTCTCCTTTGTAGTAGACAATGTTTTCCAAGTCAATACTGGTCTCTTGGCACAAATTCTAAAAAAAGTCATCTTATCTTTAACCCAACCGGATGCAGAACTGCGTCGCAGCCAACAGTGATAGGTGAGCTATGTAACAAAATCTACGTAGAAACAATAATTTGCGCACAAATCGTAGCACATGAACAACTGCATCTGACGGAAAACTGTTGCTTTATACACATGTGTAACGCCACGAAGCTTTTCACGTAAAAAACAAAAGTGTTCGCATCCGGCAAGGTTCTTTCGGGAGAATTACGTAAGCAAAAGTTGAAACACGAAAAGTTCCGCCACCTTAAAGAACTCCTGGTTGAAAATGTACGCCACTCCACTAATTTCTTGCACTTTCGCTTCGGCCGTCGTTTGTCGGTTGATGAAGTTCACCGTCAGACCGATGGCCAGCTTGCCACGGAACTCTTTCCTCTTGAAACCTACAATGTAAGTTTTGCCAATTGCAAAGAATGACGTTTGGGGAAAAGTGTACTGCGCGTTTGTCAAACTGACAAAAACAACATTTTAGTTTCAAGGTATTGAAAAATCTCGTTTTTTTTAATTACTGCAGTACATCACATAGTAAAAAATCACAATACATTTACCAATTCAAGACCAGGGAACGATAAAATTGTTAACAGCACGAAGAACCGACTACTGTACAACCTTTAGGCTGGCTACAGCGTGTGCAATCAACTCGATGACTATCTGCTCTCAGTAACACGTTTGGAAGCTGCAAACAGCAGGCTGCGGGGTTTTCTAACCTTGGAGGGTGTTGCGCTTTCCGTCAGCTCCTACTATGACGTCAAAATCGTAGGACGACAACGGGTGATTCGCAGGTTTCAGAGAAGATGTCCATCCTGGGATAGAAAGCATGAAAGGGAAAATGATTCCAAAAGGACAAAGAACCGGACGGAATTGCTGCAGAACCGCTCATTGTCCGAGATATCCGAGACTGGCATTTACTTGGAAACCGCGCAAAAAGTAAGTGGCGCAACCCTCTGACGTAAATGCAAAGGCGCGCGGTGAAGCAGCTGATCAGGTAAAATGCAGCAGTAGACGGTAATAAGGTATTTCGGTCGAGCTAAAGCAGCTAGCCGCGCGTGAACGTGAATCACAATGCGGATCACGCCGTGTCTAGTGTGAGCGTTTTGCCTGCGCCCTCGGTGAAGTGCTCTTCTCAAAAGCCATTGTCGCTGCTACACAACTAAGCAATTAACGATTCGGAAGCGAGCCGTGCGAATATGAACACTCGTCGCGCTGACGGCTCGCTCGCATCACAAGCAACCCGGCGCTGCTTGTAACGGCGAGGCTCAGCGATTTATACGTTCACAGCTGCGCGAAGAGCGGACAGGGTCGCAGGCGACCCATCAGCGCAAGAAGTGGCACTATAAACGGAACTCTCGTCATAAGGCTATTCGTATAGACGGCGGTTTCGTTCTGTCCATTCACGTCTACCTTTAGCAAGTGCACGCGACCGGACGAAATTGAATACCTTTCTGTTGCACCGCGCCGTCGTTGCCGATGACTGGGTCCGAAGGAATGGACAGGGATTCGAACGACACATTTACGACGATTTCCACTCCGAGAAGAAGAGCGATTTTCAACAGAATCAGTTGCAATTGTCGAATCGAGATGTGGTCCAGGGTACCGGCGCAGAACTTGCCGTAGAACTTTTTTGCTCCCAGAGCCTAGAGAGAAAATATTGTGCGATAACAACAGAATCAACGGAAATAAAACAAATATAAACACTGGACTAAATCTAATTGAAGTCATCCACAAATAAATGAAAAAAGCAAGGATATAGCAAAAAAACGTCTGAGGAAAGCCTAAAATTCACAGGTGCATCTTTGATCAATCGATTTTTCAAAAATTTAAGACTTATACTGAATCTCAGACAACGTTTTTTTTAAGTTTTGATCAACCGAGCATCAATTCGTAATGGAATATTTGCTCCGCGTTCAGATTGCAGCATGCGCATACATGGAGTTTCTGGTGCAGTACTACGGTCTCCTTGAAAATTCCAAATCATCCCACTACGTGGTTCACATATACCACATTTTGTGAAGGTGTAAGCGAAACACGTTGAATATGCGAAGTTCTTTTCTGTGGAACCGCAGATTTTTCTGCAATGTTTCTCTTCTTTAACACTCGCAACTTGATGTACCCCAAAGAATAAGTCGTACTGGACATTTAATTCCTACATACCTTCAAATCTGTGATGATGAAGGGCCAAAGATGCAGGACATTGTTTCGTGAAAACACGTCACGCTTTTCTAGGACCACAGTTTTCGCTCCGAGACACGCCATCTCGATGGCTGTTCTCAAACCACAGGGGCCGGCCCCTATTATAAGAATCTGCAAGAAAAAGATGATGAAAATATGTACAATCGCATTTTTACGAGAAGTACGTCAACATCAGCAGATAAAGACACACAAAAAAGACAGAAATTAGAGCGCTGGAGTGGAAATTGCACGCCAGTAGAAAATGGCGCAAAAATCAGCTGACCGAAGTCACGCTGTGGTCAGTTCAAACGTCGTGGGCGTGGCACTAAACTGCCACTGGTGATGTAGCTGCAAGTCACGAGTTCTGCAGTTTTTCGGAAATCGGAAAATCTTCCAGAGATCACTATTCTCAGGTACACTCTGGCCAGGAGTGGTGACATCTGATAGAGCTTCAGCTATAGATGAAAAAAACTCTCATTGAAAAGACAGGCTGAGCTATTCAGCCACGCAAGGCAGTCAGTGTGGGTATGGGGAACCGGTAAGGTGAGAATAAATTCTCACTCTAGCAACCGCTACAGCTGAATCTGGATCCAAGGTATTGGGCATGCCTTTACTTGGGAATCTGTGGGGGATGCGAAGTTTACCGGGCAACTTAGTGACTTTTAACTCTTTGCCAGGGTCGTTTTAGATACTTTTAAGGGACGATCCTCTCTTGTAGAGGTTCTATCACACACAGTTCAAGGACAACGAGGGCACGATTAATCTTAACGGTTCCTGTTTGCCAAAACTGAACAAAAGCAAAGAATGACCGACGCTATACATATACAAACACTTGAAGTGGATTTTGTAGGAGATTCATGAAGTGCTGATGTTTTTCCACCGTTTTCACAACAGACAAACATATAATGGACAAGTAATAACTTCATTGCATGCTTTGGGTAAAACACACATGCACGGAAAACGAGTCATGAGTACGAGGTAGCCGCTAGGTGCTGGACCGTTCGCAAGTGCATTTCATTCAGAATCAGATACACTCGAAAGCAGACGAAAAAACTACAACGCTGTTCGTTTTTACCTCGCGCGCCACGATGTAGTAGTGAGAAATGTGCCGCAAGCAAATGTAATAAAATGTAGCAATGGCTCAATGCGTGTTTGCTTGTACGCTTGCACTCGGTTGACGAATCTGCTCAAACTGTTGCAAGACCGCAAGGCTGTCTCGACAATATCAACCGTTTTCATGATGGTCAACGATGACGGCAGTTGGAAATGTAAATTTCGATCACTGACAAATGTGTGCGTGAGACATGCAACGCGACTGCTATACCATTGCTTTTGCTGGAGCATTCCACCAATCTTTGCTTACGATGAAAACAGCTATTTTTCAATACGCCCAATACGATTTTATTCATTCACTGGTTGTTGCGGTGCTGTTTCCTATGCAAAACAGCTAACTAAACACCAATTTTTAGTAATGATTCGCGGAAAAACAAGCGGGTGTGCTGAATCACAATTTTACTGAGCCGAAGTTATTAAATCTATTACACAACATTGCTGCCAATCTGCGCTAAGCATTGTTGCAACTGCGCAGAGGGATCTTAGCAGCTGTGCGGCCGCGCAGCTTAGAGGGAACATTGCTCAGGAATAAGTTGAAACTTTGCCACCAGTTTGACAAAAATGCACGTTGTTTTCGGAGGAACGCGGTACGGAATGTCAAGTCTGCATTCATTTAAGCAACGCGAACTGATCCGATGGCAACATACCAGCAATACAAAATCCAAATTTGTAATAAGCGACATGCAGCGTAAATGAGAGGCTGTGCCAATCGATGATTACAAGCGTCGCGTGCTTAACAGGGCAGCACGAACCTCTGGCAAGCCAAGCGTGCGCAACAGACCTCGTCAAACATTGCTACAATCGCTCCTCTAACGCAGAATGTTTGTTGAGACCAGAAATAGGCACTGAATTGGCTTCTGAACGACAGCCTCTTCATCACTGACGCTATGCCTAAAGGCGATAGGGTTTATGCGGCAGGTGATTTAATTGTCAGCTGGTTGAACGAAGTTTTAAGTCAGGTGTGTTTACACAGCGACAGCAGACGAGCTGAGCGCGGGAGGACGGCTTAGAACTCCGAACTTGCGCTTGCATTATTTATGAAACAATTTGACGCATATCCACGTGTTTAATGTACAGCTTACACTTTACTTTTGGGCAGTGCCCCAGCGGATGGCATGTGCTGGCTCCATGTTGCGCTACTGTGATAATGTTTCCAACCGGAGTGCCACAACCCACCGTTGGGACACTAAGTGGTTTGAAAATGGTCCACTGATATGACTGCAGAAGTATTTACAAAAACAATTGTGTTTTAAAAACAAAATGATAGTCAAACAAAGCATGATACCACCAATAACGGTATCATCATTTTTTTTCTGACCGTCAGGCAACAAAACCCTTTGATTGTGCAACACTCCAAGACCAACTGGGACACGTGAGAAAAAAGAGTGTGAGACACTGTTGTGATGAGTGCCCATAAACCATCTGAGGTACTGCAGTGGAAGTTTCCAGACAACTTGCTTAACAGACTTCCCGCTGACGCGATTTTAACTTCGCCTACTACTCTCCAACGAAATGCAACTGTTGCTAAACAAGAAACTTTCGAGTATGCAGAATCTTTTCAAGTTAATGCCGAGTAACAACAGAGATTCAAGCAAACAACAATAAGCCTTTGTGGATGCTGCGCAGCAACTGGAGTTGATTCACACGGCACCCTGAATTTAATCAGTAGTTTTTGTTGCAATCTGGAAAGGTTTCATTTAGGCGTAATGTCATCATTGTTCGCGCTGTGGCCACAAAAGATGGTCAAACTTCGAGGCCGTGGTCGTTGGCGACGAGTTAAAGAAACCGATTTCTCCAAAGAAAGTGCTCAACGGTTGATTCGATAAAGACATCGCATTGACGCAGTAAATTGCGTTGATTATCTTGTCATCGCTGCTGACGGTGCGAAGGAGTTGTCTCGGTTTGAATAACGATTTTCTAATTAGCGGCACTCACACAACACCTCCCGCTGCGCGCATTGACAGTTTCGAATGGAAAGTCACACTGTACAAATGGACACGCGAAGATTCTTCGGTGTACGCGAATAAGCTGAACGAAACAATAGGGCAAAGTGCAAGGTTCAGACATGGGCAAACTACGGTCTGTTCAGCTCCGACTCGGTGAAATTGTCAGAATTACGTTCATTAAACCAATTCAATTGCTAGAACTCATTCACACTAGTTTGCACAAACAATCATTCTTCTGACCCGATCCGGCCCGTTGTCAAATTTCAAAATCCAATCCGGCACGGAAGTCAAAGAATTTGCCCAATCTGGATTAACTTTTTCTGCAGCAAGACGCAAACGAAATAAACGAAGGAGGTAGTGGCAGGCTGTGTCAGACGAAAAAAAGCACCTTCAAGTGACAGACTCACAACGTTATACGTCATCACGAAAAGCCTAAGCTATGTTCGAATTGACTCAAAACACTATACGCAACAATGAACTCGTGACCGATTTCGTTTACGCTTCAATCAGCGTGACAACACCATATTTGGTTAAGTCAACCACCTGGGCAGAACAGACAAGGAGAAATTCACTCAAGGTTAAACACAACCGATCTATGGAAAGTAAACAGCTGTTTGTTTGACTCCAAATACACGAGAAGTAGACCATGGCCAGTGCAGGGGTAGCGCAGTTACCTGATTGGCACTTCAGGGATGTGGGGGAATTTAGATGGGAATCAGTTCTTACGCTTAGAAAGTTGGGCTACGTTCGGCCGTTACATTTTGATATAATTAAACTGGCTAGAAAAAACATTCGTTCATCCCAAGCATTTCTTGAAACACGATCAGAAAAACGTCGTACAGTCACCCCAACGCAAATACAGCCATCTGCAGTGAAGCGAGAAGATTGCTAAAACGTAGAAGTCTAAGAGTTCTTTACACTTAATACTGCACTAGTGTGTTTACATTTACTAACCAAACAAAACTAAGCGGAAATCCTACCAAATACGAAGAAATACCTATAGCGCACTGGCGCTTGCCAGTCAAGATTTTGCTTTGCTTCAAAAGATGCTGCCTTATGAATTAAGCCGTAGCGGTAATTTTTCTCATGTAAGCACAGCGAACAGCCGCACCGCTTCGTCAAGTTTCAAAACATGGATCATATAACTAAAATGAATGTCAGCATAATTGTGGCGTATTTAAGCAATCTGAAACACCGTCCAGATCGGGTAGATTTCTTTGCACAAACCGTACGTTTAGAACCGTTAACCTTACGTGCAAGAAAACCTGTCTGTTTTCAACAAAACTGCTGTAACCAACACATAAGAGAGGTCTTTCTAGAAAAATGCAAAGAAGCAGACAAGTTTCTGCAAGACTTGCTGCAGCGAATTGTACTGTATCAGTTTTGGTTGTGCTAACGATGACGCGCAATAGGTGCTGCATACGTAGAGTTACAGGTGGCAGCCAAGCATATCGAACAGTCGGAAAGAAACTGCAACCCCAACCGGGAGTTTATTTCATGAACACGTGACAACCCAGACCGCGCGCACAACAATACCAAATATAAGATCGTCCCAGCGTTCGTCAAACACTGTCGCAATGGTACACAAGTAGATGTCGCGTAACAGTGAAGCTTCGCAATCATGACCATGTTTGGCAAATCGCACCAAAAATGGCCAGAACATCACAATTTGTTTAACGACAAGCCAAACAAACCCCTTCGAACAGGGGTCTTGAAAAGTTTGTTTTGCAACAAGCGATGCGCAGGTTAGTTTCATACGCGTGTCGACAAGACACGGCCAACAGTGATTCAAAAGTACCACAAACAGCATTCAATGAGCATTATCACTTCAGATTAAAAAAATCTTTTATACAGGCTTTTGTCTCACTTCCACATTTCTTGGAATTACGATCACTCCCAACCTACTCAAAGTTTTAATACTGTTTTTGATACACTCGCGTGACTAAGGTGCTGCATCGCGATTCGCGCTGGAGTTGTTGGCAGCTGTTGATCTTGCAGGTAAACAAACCGTATGCGCACGATACAGACTGAGTTTCATTCTTACAGCCTTCCTGCAAACGTGCTTACAGGACACTGTAACACCAACGGAAATTGCCTGCATTTTCAATCGCGCTTTCCAAAAAAATTTTTTTAGCGCACTAAAGCTAGCGTAAATTCAATCACGCATGAAAACAGGTCACAGAATACCTCAGGTTTACATTTACAAGTTGAACAGATCACCACCATATGTTTATGACCATGTAGCTAGCTGCAAGTTACCCACCGCACCGAACGAACAAAAAGGCGGACCACAAAACGCATTGACTTCTCGAAAGCGATTTGGTCCTTTATGAAATAGTGCTAACAGTGAATGTTGTTTATCAAGGTGCACCCCACAGCATTGTCATTTCGTTGAACAATACGGATAGCCATATAACTTTACAGAACAACTTCCACTTGGAAAGAAAATAATCGAAAAGAACAACTGCACAAGCATGCACGACAACAAGAAAAATGTCACATCAGTGCTGGTGCCGTTTTCCTTGAAATGCACAGTGCAAACTTTTGAAACCATGTGATTTTTTTAAATAAAGCTCAAACGACCATAATACAGTAACTTGTGACACTGCAAGAAAAATTACTAAGCACTTAAGTGAAACATGAAAGCTCACTGTCCTAATTTTTCAAAAGCCACTTTCTGCAACAATTTTAAACAAGTATGACAACTTTCCATCATTCAATAAGAACACAAAGAAAAACACATGCAGTTTAAAAGTATATGAATGTAAAGCAGCCAGATAAAGTTAAAGAGAAAATATTGTTAGCAATCCTAATTTTATGTACCTTTGTGTTCTCCCCAATTCTTGCACCCCCTATTTTGTTGGCCTTGGACTTGCAGAAAAATTCCTTGCCATAAAACCGTTTGTCCAGCTTAGACCACAAGGACTGAGCTCTCCATGAATCAGATAAATTCTGTTTCAAACGAGGATAGAATGTACAGTGATCAGATGAGGAACGTGCAGGAGGATACTCAATGTTGATGGCTTGGCACAGTGCATGAAAAGTTGAAAATGTTTGATTGCATGTTTGGGCTTGAACAAAGCTGTGAAGAGGTGAATATTGTTGATAATGTACACAACACAACTGCAGCAAAAAGTAAGGTCACATGCAAAATAGCTGATTATGTGAAGCAATGAAATAATGAACATGGCACTGCACATACAGCACCTTAAAACCGAATCCAACAATATGATAACAAGATTGTGTGGGAAACTTCTACATTTTAAGATTTTTGAAGTCACGAGTTTACTATTTGGAAAAATATTGACTTTTCTTTTGCCCCCACTACTTTTAGCATCTGCTATTTCTGAAGGTGACTTATCAAAATTCAGTAGTGCTTAAATAACTGCACATCAAAAGGTGAAAATGCAATGACAGAAAACAAGATCCACATGGAATCGCACTGTGTATTGTGCAACCTTTGATTCAAATGTATACTCTGTTGCCTCTAAGTCTTGTATTTTTCTTCATTTTACCTACCAGCATAAGGAAGACTACAATTCCCAAAAATTTTTGATATCATAAGTTTTACCAGTTTTTATGAAAAAGTTGCAAGATACTCATATAAGAAAAAAAGCATTAAGAATCAAAAGGTGGTGACAAATATTGCAGACTTCACCACACATACATGACATATAATTTTACTTGTGGAAAACCAATACATGATGTTCTTGATTTTTAAATAGCAAGTGCCAGTTTGATATTCAATAAAAGTATTTTCTTGAAACATTACCAGTAAGACTGTTTTTTTTTTCTAAACAACTACACTATTACTATTACATATTTGTATGGTCAACATCCTTTTTCTACTTTTCAGCTTTGAGGTTGGCAACATAAGATTATTATCTTAGGCTTAAACCATTGGCAAAGCGCAAAGGTATGACTTCAGTGAGGTTTTCAATGTAAGAGATGCAGTATAAATGAGTGCATAGCAATGCAAAACATTATTTATATGTAACACTAACTACAGACCAAAGGAAATGTCAGTCTAGTAACTGCTAATAAACATATCTGGAAGAAGAGTCTAGGCTTGTAGTGTACAAATAACAAGCAAACTTTCTAACATTTGCTTCATTGTTGTTTCAAAAAGTATTTTTACATTGTGGCTTCCCAAGCATAGTAGTGAACGCAAGTGAGCCTTAACCCTTTAACGACCACCGGAGCCAATTAATTGGCTCGAGGTTTTTTTGTTATAACTCGCCAGCTGCAGCAGCTAGAGAGGTGTTCAAACCCTCTACGGATGCGGAAAGTCTTCTTGG
>Ga0210059_1000972_pt1 | contig 41041 bp, 23 predicted proteins | sample Ectturendosymbi2_FD_188042 | JGI IMG/M metagenome (GOLD analysis project Ga0210059, IMG submission 188042) | Ecteinascidia turbinata endosymbiont from Florida, USA - Sample 2 (SPAdes) (version 2) | ecosystem: Host-associated > Tunicates > Ascidians > Unclassified | place: Key West, Florida... | reverse complement strand
GTTCGCGAGTTTATACAAAAGTTAAGCCTGGACAGCATCTATTGCTTGATCTTTCACGTAGGCAGGGGCGCATCTGGGGGGGTCTGTTTGGCTGTCATGACAGACCGCTTTGCACCGTAGGTACTCGCATTAAAGCCGATAAAATATCAAACGCTGTCACTGGAGGTTCCAAATGCGGGTGTTTTGGAACAGGCAACAGCATACATTTCCCTTGTAACGTTGCATAGTACTACTACGAAACAACAACGTTACTGCCTTGTCTAAATAGCGCCTGCGCAGTGACATGAAACAATCCACGTTTTTGAACACTCGAAATTGATATTGCGTCGAACGAACATGTTTCTGAATTTCTTCCTCTGGCAATGCCGGCTCTAATGCTGTCAGAATCTCATACACTGCCACGCACACTCAGGAGCTGTTTTGTAATAATTCGCTTCATGGCGAGAGGACAGTCTCCAATCACGATCGTTTCGTTTTGCAGTTTCGGGCTAATTTTATCTACTGTTTACACCGACTAGGTTATGACAAAATTAAGTAACTTTAGGCTTTCCTCAACGTCATAGCAAGTAACGTGGGTTCGTTTCCACTGGAACTATGATTTTATAAGCAACTTCTCATATTGAAAGGCGCTACAGATAGCCTCCAAAGTTGTGTCCGCATTATCTAAACAAAATATCAGTCAAGCGTCATATTTCGAAAATAGCCTTTTTAGAATTAAGCAGTTGATGATGTTGTTTGCTGCGCAAGAAGTCCTATATTGATTTCAAGTAATTCACTTTTACATTACGATGCAAAGTAATCAGAGCAATTGCAAGTCAATCGTTCTTCTCCGCAGTGATTTTTCAAGTATATTTAAAACACCGCCATCTTGGTAGACAACGCTCTCCACAGACGCGGTTGCGCAGCTGGTTGTCAGCATCGATTTTATAAGTGCTGTACGATTGGAACAAGTGCTAGACCGAATCTTGCGCCTACACGCTTCACGACGACAGTGCGAACTGTTGCACTTTGGTGACATTCCAAAGGAAACCGGATTTCACATTTCATCGCCGAAACGGCGGCGCCGAAACGGCGATCGCCGAACTGTCCCATTCCGTAGCAGGTAACGGAGGAAATTTGGTTAAACAACCAGGAGCCGGTTGGGTCTACTAAGCATTTTACAGTCATCTTTCAAATTTTCTGATTCATTTTTGTAATATGGACAACTTTTATCTGCAGGTGTGTGGTTCCCTTCACAATTTGTAAACTTTTTGCCGAAGAATCACAAGTTTTCCAATTGTGATTCCCACCGCAAATGGAGCATCTCTTTGCCTCAACAGTTATTAGCGACATGACAGAACTTGTTACATTAAAAATATCTTAATGGCTTTGGAATATACTTGTCTTATTTTAAAATTGTAGTTAGCCAATTCGCATTTCCTCTGGATGTTTAGCAGTTGAATTGCAACAGAATGGTATTGGAATTTTGAAAATTTCCCTTGTAGCCTCTGATCTGAAATTGTTACACGAATGTAACCTGCTGAGAGGCAACACAATTTTTAATTCCTTCAACATCTAAGCCAGGGGCCACCAACCTTTTTGAAACTTGGAGCTACTTCTTGTGTACCGATTAATGCGAAGGGCTACTAGTTTGGTACGCACTTCTGAAATTTACCTTAGTATTGATATACGTTAATGTGAAGACATTGATAATGCTAATGTTATTTTTAGAACACGCCCGCAGGCGACCTACTTGGTCCTTGCGGGCGACCTGGTTCCTGCGGGCACCACGTTGGTGACCCCTGATCTAGGTCTTTCGGGATATTATAACTAATGGCCTTCGTGGTGACTGCCTGTACCACGGGCGCTGGGCGTGGAATAGAAACATCTGTTCCATCACTCAGAGAACTCAGCGTCAGCAGACTTTCTATTTGAAGAGTTAAGATTTCGGTTTCTTAAGGGAGTGCAAGACTGATATACACCTATACATTTTTTTAGACATCTGTCTATAGCAATTTGATTGTATGCGGAGAGTTTCCTCATCGTACCACACTGCAAGACAAACTGGTAGTATTTCGGTTTTATTGTTCGTGTCATTAAATAGGCGAAAAATTATCATCGGGTCCCTTGGATCAGAGAAAATCGGGTCCCTAGAATGAGAGAAATCGGATCCCAACAGGTCCATACCGGGTACCTAACATTTTCCTTAACAAAAACTGATGTTCCGCGTAAATTGAAATTATGAAGCCACTTGCTGCAATCGCCTTATCGCCCTTATGGTCCAACGCGCCAGCGACGTAGTTCTCGTTTACTCTTCTCTTACACACAAATGAACCCTGGGGAAAAGAAATGGCAAAGCTAATCCCTGTCACTGAAATAAATTATGGCACTTTGGGTTTCGCATCATGAAGTACTGTAAGTCTTTTGCAAATAATAGCTTCTCTTCGCATTTCTTATTTTCAGTGTATATTCATGATTGAATTGCAAATTCGCCATAGGGCAAAATTGTGATAAATGAAAAACTCGCGATTGAAAGTAAACAACCAACGGGTGAGTTTCAATTGATTCAGGATGGGGAAACCTAAACCGTCCGTATTTGCAACCGGAACGCTCTTAGACGAGGTGCTTTAAAACTTCAATACCTTCCTGAAACAGTTTTCTGCGTGATGCTTTCCTCAAGCAATCGTAAAGAACATGCAAGGGTAACGTGTAAGATTTTAGAAACGTATGTGTTTATTTAATCGTCTTGTTGAGACATGTGACACGTACACAGGATCTTCTCGCTGACTAGATAAAACGTCAAACTGAAAAGTAAGTTGCGGACTCCACAAACTGTTTCAAGATGTTGTGGGTAGACCATCAGGCGATGAGCAATAGCATGCAGTGATTAATAGCACGATTTTGGCGTTACGCTCCACCAGTTTGGTGGTCGCTGTGTGTGTTACGAATTTCAAATATTAACGGTTTCATTTTGCTTTTGAAAGTCGAACAGGTGACAGTAATATACCCTTTTTTGATTTGCCAAATATTTGAGCAGTACATTCTGGTTCTGATCAACATCATGAGAAAACTTTTGCATTGAAACTGAATAAAATCCTGAAGATTTCGGTTTTCAGCACAGCTGGAAGTGAAGATTGGTCGATTTAAACGTACTTGATATTTGTTTCCACTAGCGAAAAAATATCAATGTATGGCAGACAACCACAACTACAAAACGCAGTGTAACAATATAAAGAAGATCAAAAGCTTCAAAAGTTTGTTTAAGCCGTTAAACGTTTGAAAAGGTTGGAATTTTGGTAAAGTTTTATGGGACGTTTCAAATTTTGTGAGAAAAATTGCAAAGTTTCTGCTATGGATGTATGCAGCATTTATCTCTAAACTTATCTTGTCAAGTTGATCTCTAGATGAATTTTATTACAAAAATATTTTCAAATAATGGATATGTTTCAAAAACCTAAATGCAAATTCCAGAGCATTTTACGCTTCGAAACTGTATAAATGGTCTTAGGCAATCTTTCCACCTATCAACAGTTGATAATGTGCTTTCAACAATATTATTTGAAAAGATTTTTTCATTTTTTTGTGCAATTGTTTTGGTTTTAGACACTGATTCACAAAACACGGTGGAGGAACATGAATTGGAACTTCATAAACGTCGTTTTCGTTTGCCTACTCATCTGGTTGCATCGATGTAAGTGTGTTCAATGCCATGTTTTGGAGTTTACGGCATGCTGTTAAATGAAAACATAGAAAAATGCAAATCATAACATCAGTGCAATGATTCCAGGTTTGTTATTTTTCTTTGATTGATTGACTTTCAAATATTTGATTTAAAACATATGTTTTCTGTTTATAGTTTTGATAGCATTACCGACAAAAAAGTCAAAAATACTATACCTTCAGCTACATGTTCAACCAAACGGACCTCAAAAAATAAGCTTTGCCGGCCGGAGGACGGGTTTTTTAAATGCGACAATGCGCAATGCATTCCTCGTAACTTGGTGCGAGATTTTTCATCAGATTGTACCTATCACTTGGGGTTTGATGAAAGATCAGGTGAGTTCAAAAAATAAAGAAATCTTACTTTGTACGTTTGTTGTGAAGTCTCAACGTCCAAGGAAAATATAGTCCGTGGCTTCAATAATAATTTTGTACGCAGGCAAAAGGGTTATAAAACACGTTTCTTATGATGATATAAGAAATTGTTGTGCAGAGAAAAGTAGGAATGGTTAGTTTGCCTAATACACATAGTTCTGAGAAAATTTGCAAAAGCAAGCAGTAAAGGTAATTCAGTTAAATCGCTTTCGAAAACCTTTGTTTCAGAGATCAGTTGAAAAACAAGGTTTTTAACTGATCACACAAGTATTTGAGAATTTGTGTGTTAAGCCAATACTATTTTTCAAAAATTACCCCTACCGTGGCTCTTGGTCAAGCTATTAAGGCTGTGCCGGTCATTATACAGCTTCTTTGATGAAAAAGCATTCTATCTGCCGGTAAAGCGGCTCCTGTTTCTGGAGTCTTTGCAACATATTGCACCTATTTCTACAAACGCGAAGCAGGAGACCGAAATGCACGTGGTGAAAGGTCTAATAGGGAATTTTTCAGTAAGTTGTATCTCCGAACTATTCACCCGGTTTGGATATTGTAATAATTTGTACTTGACCTGAATGGCCACATTTGTAGATATTAGCATAAAATAAAAATGCTGAATGCCATGAAATTTACTTCGTTTTGAAACGTTTTGGGAATTTAATAATGTTAATTGTTAATTAGGTTTACATGAAAAGTGTTTTGTTAAGAGTTGTTAAAGATATTCGTATTAGCAAAGAAAAGTCATATGTCTTTAATTTGATCACTTTGAATCAACGTTTGTACGCTGAAAGCTGAAAAAAAGTTTGTCGAACCACGTGGCAGTCGTTTCTGTTCTACCTAAGGTTGGAATAAACTAGAAATTAGAGAAATATTCGTACATCAAAAGAACCTTTTGCAGTTAGCAGAAGAAACAGTTGAGTAAACTGATGGAGTTAGCAGTTTACAAAATAATGCTTATAGTTTTTATGTAATACGCGAAAACGAAATTATTAGTCGGTTATCGGTTCCGACTGTGACGAGTCACATGAAGATTGAAACGTGATCATGAGTCCTTTGCGTTTTATTGGAAAGTTGACGCATCGCTTTCTCGCGATTTAAATTCTGTCAACAGATGCGTAGGTGGGACTGAGATAAACTTCCTTCATACCAAAAACAATTGCTTAATCATCACACTGTGGAGGAAAATTCCTTGATGCTCTACTCCAGGGGTCTCCAAATGATATTCTCCGAGGGTCACGTAAGTTATTACGCAAAAGTTCGAGGGCCGGACACCTTGCGTAATGTAATTGTGTCGGGGTATATTACATCCAAACAAATCATCAAATGTTTCGTCATAATTCTTGTTCTTTAATTAGGTTGCCGCTTACTGTATCGTGTTTTGCCGTATACTCTGATAAGAAAAAGTCAGAAATTATTTTGTTTCTACTTTTCAAAGTTATAGTCAACGTTGTTCTTGGAATATCGAAATCTCTTGCAAATTTTGCCACTTTAAATACAATTTCGCTATTGAACGACACAACGATGTCATGCTTTTTCCATAATGGATTACTGCTACTTTTTTCGACAATTTACGCACTACTCCACTAAGATTCTCGATCAAACTGACAGCAGTCGCAACTATCCCTAATACTGTGCAGTAAAACTCTGCAACAATTGGACTCTAGTGCTGCTGGTGATGCCATTCTAACGTCACACCTGCCACGGCTCAATGATTGGGAGCTTAACTTGAATGCGTTGCTATAAGTCATAAAAGATTTGTGTGGTGGCTCCACATAGCCAAGCTTACACTTGAAACTGTAAGGAAGACTTGCAACTGTCATTATAAGCGAACAAACTATTGTAATGGTACACGTACCATCACATGTGGAAATCCCCGGAAAATGATGCTATGCCGTATGCAAGGGAATCACCTGATAAAGAGAAAACAAACCACAAATACAAAAGCAAGATACCTCAAAAGTATATAACAACGAATTATTCTGCGGGACCGACAACAAGCGTCGTTACAGGCGAAGTTACGACATAGCCGAAGTCGTTACAGCCGATCGCGCATGCACGTGAAAGATAGGAATTCTGAAGGGACAGACGAAAAAGCGTCGTTATAGCCGCAATCGTTATAGGCGAATTCTAATGTATATTATTTTTTCATTATTGACAAAATGTCTTTGCGCCAGCATGAAGGGGCTTCGCGGGGCGAATGTGGCCCGCGGGCTGTAGTTTGGAGACTCCTACTCCACTCGACGATGAAACTGTAGCTGGTGAAACCTGTTGCTTTGAAAAACCTTTCCACTTTTTTAAATATGAATTTCAGAACTTTTCATAGTTTTGAAGAAAGTTCACAACCACAAAAAATGATGTGAGACGTATTGAGAATTTAGTAAATGCAACTGTAACAAAATCATTTTTCATACTGTCATGTACAAAAGCATTCATTTCCATCATCATTGTCGTCAATATGTCAATACCTCAGTGTCATATAACACAGACAAAATTGCTTCACTGCCATGGCAACTGAACTTTGATGCAACGTGACAAAAGACAACGCCGTTTGAACATTTGTATGGAAACTGAGTAAAATACTGTAATGGCGCATTTTTTCAATGACTTTTTGGTATATTTCATGCAACGTTGCTGTGATTTGCAACAGGGTCGCTAAAATGCAACGATGACGAGTTTCGATGTCGATTCTCTGAACGATGTTTGGCCAGACACTTGATGAACGCCAAGAACTCTGGATGCAAACGAAACCAAGCCATCATTCTTCCTTGTCGGAAAGAAGCAGGTCAACAGGTTGTTTTTTCTTACCTAATGCAAGATTGAAATCAGGGTTGATTCAAACGAAAGGAAAAATGGGCGATTGCGCAGAACACCTACACAATGCTCACACCTGTAATGCACAGCAGATAACCACTTTCACAAATCAGAAAATGATGGTTTATGCTTTCGTAGCATTATTATTAAAACGTTGATTATTGGCTAAAATTGTGAAGGACGTTTTTATGCTTTCCTTTAACTACTTTTGTCTCAGGAGGTCGTTTCTTCTAGAATCGTCTTCCGTGTACCTGAATTTGTATCTTGATATATAAGCGTAGAGACAATTGGGTGTTTCTACAACAATGAAATAGCAATCCGAAGTAATTCCTGTACACTTCAACCCAGTTTTAAAATAAATTTTAGCTCTTCTTTAGAAAGATTTGTACAAGCCAGAACACCATCAAAGGTCTACATTAGGCAGTAACTGCTGGCAGCCAATATGGATTATAAGTATTCAAGCCCACGGACCTCTTATCCTTGAAAGTAAAACTAAGTTCAAATTGATAAACTGATACAAAACATGGCATTTGTCAGGTGAACAATACCTTTTAGACCAAAACACAAATTTAACCTGGCTTCTTCAAACGTGCCATTACATACATCGTCAGTTTTATTCTGATATTCTCATTCCATTGGTCGCTTTCTTTCTACAATAAACAATGCGCTACAAAACCTGAAAAACAGCAATTCATTTCTTTTAGGGCTTTACCTTGGCTTTCACTCATTCCAAAACCTGAGCTGTACTTGCTTTATGAGATGAACGTCATTCCATTTCTAAGGTGTACTTGTCGTTCAGAGTTTCAATGTCTCAAAAGCAAGTTGTGCATTCCACGCTGGTTTGTGATGAACAACAAAAAGGATTGCAACACCGCTCTCGTCCAGGATAGCAGTGACGAAACAAACCGATTGTCATCCTGTAAGACAACTGAGTTTACTTGTCATGGCAAATACCCGTTGGACAACTCAACACTCAGATGCATTCCTCGAGAATGGGTCGCAGATGGTGATGAAGACTGTGCCGATGGTATGGATGAAAAAGTCAAATTCAACCAATGTATTGATGATATTGAGTTTCACTGTGCCATTGATGGGCGTTGCATTCCAAGATACAGAGTACTGGATGGTGTTGATGATTGTTCGGATGGTTCTGATGAAATCAAAGCAATACACTGCATTCCACACAAAGAGTTTCGTTGTGTTGCAGATGGACGTTGCATTCCACGTTCTTGGAGAGGAAATAATATGATTAACTGTGTTAACGGAAGTGACGAGTTGCCAATGCCGCTCAACGAAACTTGTGTTGATGGGGAGTTTCGATGTAAAAACAACAAACGCTGCATTCCGACATATTTGCTCTGTGATGGAATGGACCATTGTGGTGATTGCAGTGACGAAATAGAAATTTGCATGGAACCAAAGATGTTTCGTTGTCCAAACGACCCAACCGGTAAATGCATCCACCGTTCGTTTTCCTGTGATTCTTTTATGGATTGTCCAAACCATGGCGACGACGTGACCAGCGTCCCTGGATTCAAATGTCATATAACGGCTTCAGTTGGTCAGAAACCCAAACACTGCGTTGTTCCCCAATGGAGTCTTTTCGACGATTATTCTGCATGTGACGATAAGTCTGATCTTTGTGCTTCGAATAGTTCGAAATGCACTCGATGTATTTTCAGCAATCTGACAATATCGGAGAAACAGGTCTGTGACGGAATAATCGACTGTCCCGATCTATCAGATGAATGTCCTTGCTCATCCCTGCTCCCTTTGTCCAACCGATCAAGACAGTTGTGCGACAGGATTTGTTACGGAACCTCGAGCATTGCTTGTGAGAAATGCGAACGAGGAGAAATGTTTTGTGATGAAAAATGTCTGGGGATCAGTAAAGTGTGCGATGGTTTTGCTGATTGCCCGAAATCGCAACTCGATGAAGCTTTTTGTTCACCATCGAGCAACGAAACGAAAAGCTCTGAAATTGTTGTCGATTTTCTGTGCGACAAAATCCGAGATGACGTGAAGGTCGCTTTAGCAAAGTTTCTCCCTCAAACTACGATTAACGACCTTCTGCCAACGAAAGCTGCAAGGTATGATTTTCAAATTCTTTTCAGCCAGCCACAGGTGTTCCTCGAAATTCAGAATTGTTTGGACAAGATGCACTGCGTTTAGGTTTACGCATCTTATGATCCGTGCTTGGGAGTCTGTGGCAGCGTAACACCGGCAAACGTCAAAGCTGTCAATACTCCAAGGGAGGATATGAAGCTAATGAATTTCAGCGTCAATTGCGTGTAGTGATGCGTGATGGCGCTATCGCTTTTTTTAACTTAACGGGATCACCTCCATGGTTTGCATTAATAAACATATTCTGCCGAGTTTGTTTAAATTCACTCGGTCCGATTTACTGCGTTATAATTTAAAGAAATTTCAAAAACGTCATGGGGAAATCGAAGTAAAAATTTTATTTGATTTTGTGGGAACAACTGGTCTGTTTCTTGGTGCATTCAAGATACACGGTTTTGTACGAACTGACTTTCTTTTTCTATACAAGTCTTAAGTTTTACTGGTTTAAATTGTACTTGTTTCCTTGGAATGGGTTTCCGAAAAATTCAACGCAACCAGCTTTGGACAGAAATCAGTGTTCGTTAAAAACTGGTGTTTAAATCATTTTTCTATTCTATGAGTGCAACTGTGATAACGAAAAAAATCACATACGCGTTGTCTATCCTTGTCACCCAAAAAGAGATTTTAGTAAGTATAATTGATTTAATGTTGTAGTGCAGGATTTCTTGGCTCTGTGAAACTACGTTTTGCATCACAATTCTTGCAGCACGACGTTTCTTTGTTTTTGCTGACGTCCTTTGGCGTCTCTAAAGAAAAACGTAAACACTACAGTAAATATCTCAAACGAAAACGTGAAATGTCTTAATACCAAAACTGGAAGCAACGTAATACTTCCGCACGTGTCGAGCCTCGCGGTTTTTAAGATCATCTCTCAAGAGTGCCCCTTGGTATCACGCAAGAGGTACGTTCGATCAACAATTGCCCTTCATGCTCGCGTACTTCGCTTCGGGACCAAACAAGAAGCCTGCAGCCGCTACAGTGTCAATTTATGACGTAATATGTTGTTTTTGTGTACCGGACATGACCTAATTGTGTCCATGTTTCAAGTGGTGTTTGTACTTCGTCATAATTTTTGAAATCATTTTTGTTAAGTAATCTAAAAAGCTGTTCGACTTTTAGCATTATTTACGGGGTAAATGTACCCGTTCTTATTTCTCTGAAAAGCTGTGATTCAAGAATAGAATGCGCGAGTTTCGAAGATGAGTGCAGCGAAAGAGCGAATTGTTTGAAGAAACCAGAAGTCTGCAACCTTCTTCAAAAAGCAAAGGTGTGCCTGTTGGAATTAAAAACCGCTGATGCATAAGACGGGTTTGCGTGACGCATGCATTGATGACCTGAAGGAGATATCCAGCACAAAACACATTGGACACATGCGTCGGGCTAGAAATAATCATTTTTACCTCAGGATGGAGAGATTTTAGAAAATGACTTTAATAAAACCACACATTCTAACCACTTCTCCTCATTCGGCAACTCATGCAAATATTTTTGTTGTAGCAATATTGTTATGAGTAAGACTTGTTTCACTTCTTATCTAAAGTTCAATCAACATATATACCACCGATGTCAATACTTATGAAATGAAAATTTAGTAAAGACTAGAATAATTACTTCGAACCAATTTCGATCAAATGGCAACAAATTTTGGTGAAAGATGGTATTTCACTAATATCGGCAACAAACGTTTATTCAGTCTTGTTAAAAAGTATTTCGAGCGTTTCCACCGTCCCCAAAACATGATTGTTTGTCATGATATTTGATTGACAGCACAGTAGGTGCAGGTTTCGGCGGAAAAGGAATTGAATACAAAATGAAGCAAAAATAAAGATGCAGGTGATTCCGTTACTGACAAACAACCGCATCCTTTTGACAACTCGTTGAATTACCGCAATACAGCCATGTTACATTTTTGTTGCAGGTTCCAGCGTGGGCCAACCTTTTAAATATTAACACAGACGTCAATTTGACCCTACGAAGATGTAAATTGTTTTCCGAAATATTGGTTGGAAAATATGTTTGCAATGGGGTACAAGATTGCACCGAAGGAAGCGACGAGGCTTTCTGTTCAGATCGATTTTTCTGCGACGCTGGAACCACAGCCGGACTTTGGGCGGGTAAACCATTGATTTGTTTTTTCAAACAAAGTATTTCATTTCTTTTAACGAGGGCTGATAAACGAGTTTGGAGGTGTGAAACGTTTAATTGTGATGCTGTTCTGACACCTTTGCTCGGAGTTCTTACTTTTGATGGATCGAACTAGCGGCATAGCGGGGCTAAGTGCTCGTAAGGAATACTAAAGAACTTTGAACACCAGATTGAAACACTCACAAACTAAAATGGTTCTTGCTTCTCCAACTTGTTCGCCTGCTTTCCCATGGTTTACCCTTCCTATTTTTTATGCCCTCTTTGCATCTATGGACCCGGCATATTTTTTTAATTTTTCATCCCTGTTGGCTTTCAGTGTGCAGCAGGCCGCACCACTTAGATTTGATTGTTTACTCATTCTGGTGGATAAAACATAACACACCTTAAATGTGTTATTGCGAGGCCCAATTGGAGACGTGATGGTGGGATACCTACCGTACGAGTGTAAAATTTATGTACTGTATGTTTATATTTTGTGTATTATCATCTTCTTTAAAACTGAAACAAGGTACATATACCGCACATAAGAGACTACAATAATAAATTTAACAATCTAATCTCAGTATTGTAAAGAATGTTTGATCCTTCACTTCACGTTTTAATAGTGGTTAATTTCTCTCAGAGTATGTAAAAGGTTTGAAACGGTAACTCCGTCAACACTTGCCCGGGGCCCTCTTAGGCGCGAACCCATTTTGACAAAATTTGTCATATACGTTCAAAACCGGCTGGAGATGAGAAGCGTTGGCTTGCATGCCTCCATCGTGGCCTACAAACTTAGCCTAGTTGTTGGGTCGGGCTTCTTCCAATCACGCGTGCATAGTTTTGTTCCTTTCCTTCGCCCGTACCCAATGGACGTATATTTCAAAAGCTGCACCAAACCTTACAACGCAGGACTTTCGCCTTTTTATTGCTCAGCACTGAGCACCACGTTTTAAATTCTACACAAATCGCACAGAACAACGTTATCCAGTACAGCCACCATCAAGTTGTGCAATTTCTTCGGCTGAAGTCCCTTTGAAATGAAAGCCTTCACCACAGTCCTAACTTAACATATTGTTTGCTCTTGCGTTTGATTTTCAGAATAAGGTTCATCACCTCTAACTTAACCAAATAAGAGCAACGCCTCTCTAATATTTTCTTGTTGGAATAACTTTTTTCTGTGACTGCGTATGTTAAGTGTACCGTTGAAAAAAGTAGTCAAACCTTCTACGAAACCCACATTGCTTATCAGCTGGCACTGATTCACTTTACTTGCAAGTCAAACCTACAATCTGAGCTCGATGTTGGTGAACGTGAAATATTATATGAATACTAGATATCTTATATTAAAATAAATCACTCTTCATCAATCGCGCAAAACATGATGTGCATATTTCGATTTTGACATCTTGACAGCCACAAGTGCGTGGCATAGTTTGAATTGAATACATCTATAATCACTGCGTGAAACACGAAGAAAGATGCAAATCATCCCGTGAATGAAAGTATTAGACAAATAGTTTTGTATCGAAATGCAAATATATCATGGCATCACACTTGCTTCAAATGTCATGCGATCATACAATTTCAGCCCCTGTTTCGGAAAGGATTGGCACGATCAACACTTGCGAAATGTTTTGAATTGTTCCCTGACGAAAATCAAATATATTGAATGGAAATCATAAACAAGCGCAATTACGCAAGACATTTCTACCAATAAGCGTAGTCAAGAAGGGCCAAAGGGGCTATTTCCCACTCAAATTTCTAGCATATCTAGCATTGTGCTTCAAGAGGCGATGTCCCAAACCAAATACTGTTTCCCACATAAATTCAAATCATTTATCCCCAAAAATTTTGAGTTTGCTACGCTTCTGAAACTACCACTTCACAATGCCTTTTGCCACTTTTCCATTTAGCATTAGGCATGAAAGCAATTTGGTTGAAGGCAAATCACCATGAACGTTGCACAAGAACTAACACTAAAACAAACGCGCAAATTTTTCACAAAAGGTAACATCTTTGTTGGAAATGCTTCGAAACAAATCTCTCATTTTTAGGAGACATGGCCACCAGGCAGACGTTGTCATCAGATTCTGATGATGATCAGAAACAATTGAATCTGTTATAAATTGTCTCCTTTTTTGGAGACAGTTGGCGAATGTATTTCGAGTTTTCATAATACCATAAATGTCGCATGATGCACTCCTTCCACTGAGAATTTTCACAGTTTTATGCTAGACCGTGCACGCCATCAAGTGATGGTTTTCTTCCTGCTGTCTCTGTGAGGACTGTGCAGTTCAATTATTTTATCTCTGCATGACCGCGGAACATGACTAATATATTTCCCAGGTCAAAAGCATCGCGTGAGCATTCCACAAGAGAAAACATGTGACAAAATCCCTGACTGCAGATCGTGCGCCGAGATACAAAACTGCAAATCACCCGGAGCCAATCGTTGTGACGAATGCAACTGCTCGTCAAGTACACATTTCTACTGCAGTAGCGGCAAACCGCTGTTCGTTGAAAGGACCAAAGTTGAAGATGGAAAAAATGATTGTTCCGACGGTTCGGATGAATGTCCTCCAAGTTTTCTAAGCATCAATCCACTATCGTCAAAAGACGAGTTGATAAAATCTGTGCCTCTGCAAATTTTTGTTTGGATAATGGCGTTCATGTCAATCATCGGAAACGTGGCCGTTGCAGTGACTACCAGTAAAAAAGTATCCGTATCTGTAACTCGCCCCCCACATCAATCATCGAACACACCTTTGATCAATGCCCTTCTGGTCCTGAACCTTTCAATTGCTGACTTCATGATGGGAATTGCCCTGCTCCTGATTGCAATAAAGTCAGTGCAATTTTCAGGAAGTTACTGTAAGTTCGATAAGAAGTGGCGCACTAGCACCACTTGCAATTTCATTGGGATTCTAACTGTTTTATCCAGCGAGGCTTCTGTGCTTGTGCTTGTCTGCATAACCGCGCAAAGACTGTATAGTGTTCACAGGCCTATACAAGCCAGAAATTCTAGCGTCAAACTGATTACAGGTGGCCTTGTTGTGGTTTGGCTTGTTTCGCTTTTTCTTGCTATGCTGCCCTTCTTACCATCTCTATCAAGTTACATGGTCACGAAAGCTCTCGTGTCAAAAAGTGCTTACTTTCATTCTGACGTTACAGACTATTCTGAGATTTCCGAGTTCGCGAATCGACTTTCTGGATTAAGCAATTTATCAAAACTATTAGGTATTGGCTGGCAAAATGTCAATGAATATCTCGAGTTAAACTTCGCTACTATTAAACCGAACATCACCGGGTATTTCGGTTATTACAGCGTCAGCGGCGTTTGCCTTCCAAAGTTTTACCGTACTGCCGATGACGTGTCACACTTTAACATGATGTCCGCTGCAATCATCTGCTTTAACTTTTGTGCTTTGATATTTATCGCCGTCTCATACGCATCGATTTACTTAAAATCCACCTCTTCTGTTCCCACACAACAAGCTTCTGTCAGAGGGAGAAAAATGCAGAGAAAAATTACTATTTTGATATTGACAGATGTTACTTGTTGGTTGCCTATTTGCATAATGTCCTTTCTTAGTATGGGATCCATTGTTATCCCGTCCATACTTTACGCTGTTTCAGCCATAATCCTCTTGCCCATCAACAGCTCTCTGAATCCAGTAATTTACACTGACGTCATACAGAAGATCGTTAGCTTTCTTCTTCAAGCATTTGCAAGTGCACGAAGTGGTAAAAATCCAGGATAAGGTTTATTGACATTTTCTCACACGCGGAAATAGCGTTCGGCTTCTAGGAAAGCAATCGTAGTCTCCTTTGCCAGGTTTTGGTAGGTAGTATTTTGAATTGAACGGAAATCTACCGTATATTCAACGCATTCTGATATTTTCAGCTAGTTGTGATTTGATAACCAATTGTCGATTTTTAAAATGCTTGAAAATTGAGGAATTATCTCTGATTGAAAACATCAAGTTTCTCGCACAAACGTGTGGAGTACAGTTATGATGTGCAGTGATTTGAAAATCTAAATTTTTGAAACTTTGTGATGTGATTAAAACTTTGACAATGTTTACAACATAATTTCTTTGAAGCGATGCAAATGTTTTTAGACAATTACTGCCAATTACGTTTGCTGCACCGCCACAAAAACTTGGCACAACTTATGAATGTCATGAGTCATAAATCGCTTGTTTAAACATAAAAATCGAAATAAGATTGAAAAACAAATGGGGTATTAATCATTCGTAATCCCACGATTGCTCTCAGGGGATGGCGAGGGCAATATTCCTGGGAAGATTCGAAATACCTCATGGTTTTCAGCAATCTCAGATGATCCTTCTGGCTCCACACAAAGATGGGACAAGCAAGTTCGCAAAAGTAGTAACGCTGCCGTTTCCTGGACGATCTCTTGGGCTGCTTCCCGTGGGTGTAGCCAGCAGTAACTTCTTGGCTAATCTTTCATAAATTATTCTGGACATATGACTGAACCAACATAGCTGAGATTGCTCTATTCAAAGGAGAGGTGGCTCGAAATTTAGGGCTTTTCGAATTTCTCATCTACGCACTTTGTCACGAAGTTTGACCCCGTGAACTCTTCGCAAACATTCCATCTCTCTGCCACTTGTAGATGAAATAGCACTCTTTCAGTCCTTATCCAAGATTCATGACCATAGGTGAGGATCGGAAAAGAGACCAATTTGAAAACGAGAGCTTTGCGATGTTTGAAAAGTTCCGTTTTATGACCACAGTTCGATTAATCTCACGCAGAAATGCATTTGTTTTACCAATCCGTGTATCAACCTACTTGTTCTGTCGCTGGTGAATACCACTCCAAGGTACCTGAAGTTCTCAAACCGAAGCAGTGATTTGCCGCTTACTTGTAGCGCACATTGACTTGGGTGTTCTTTAGAGACAATGTCTCGGCACTTTTAGTGCTAAATTTCATTCCTTCTTGGATGTATGCAGCAGAAAACTGATACGTTCGTGTTGACGACCCTTTTCAGCCGTTGCAAGTAGTCCCAAAATATCCGCAAAAAGCAAAATCTTGAACCTGCAACTTTTCTAGAACATCGTGCAACGTGTCCTATTACGCAAAGTGATAGCGCAACACATAACCTCTCCATTTAAAGTGTTGTGATTTCGCTTGTCTGCACTTGCAGCAGACCCATCTCCTGCAAAAATATTCACACAGCAACGCATTCCTGCGGTGTATCCCTCACATTGCTAAAGTTGCTGTGCAAATGACGCGACCGATCTGTCAAACGTTATAATTTAGGGAGTCACGACCACGCAAAAAATCAAATCTGTCGCGCTTGTCTTGTCGCGAGCGTGACCTTTGTTACGTGCTTAGAAGGAAACAAAAGCACCAATTGTCAGTGACATGGAAAGAACTGAGGTTGAAAGTTTTCGTAAAAGGTGTGGTCAATCCTGGAGTAGGCCTCACGACAAGAATAGCTTTTGTTAAAATTCCAGGAAAACGTGCCCTCGGGAAATTCAAGCAACTCACGAAATTCAAGCAATACAACCTGTATTGAAAGCTGTGTATAATGCATTGATTCACATTTATCTGAATCATGCAGTCCTGAACTGGGACAGGGCTTCAAAAATTGCCATTGAAAATCTTGTGAATTTACAAAACCAAGCTGTGGACTTTCTGAAAAAATCCAAAATGGCCGCTTTGGATGCAATGTACAAACAAAATCACATTCTGAAAATCAACAGACTGTTGGAGTCGGAGCGACGAATCGAACTCACCACCTTTGTTATATTTTAGTGCGGTCTTAAAGCATGAATTTAATTGACAGCATCTGAGGAATGGTGTCACTATTCCTGGTTCGTCGATTCGTTGCTCACTCGCGCCCGTCAACACAGCGGTAACTGTACAGCGTGTTTTCTCTTTTCTTCTCGTTCTAAACTCGCCGTAAAGATGCTGTTCCATTTATTTCCCAGTCGGTGACATTATCGGTTCTTTGCATATAGCGTAAATTTTGGCATGCGAAACTGCGAGCTTTTTGATAATCATAAAGACCGAAAATACGAGCTGTGGAAAACACGTGGTTTTCGTACGTAACGCTTTATTATTTGTTATTGGAGAACTAGCGCGCAGTTGCAGTTCGCCAATTGGCAATGAAGTTGTATTTGGATGGGAGTCATGTGCTTGTGCTGCGTGTTTAATTTGCTGTAAATAACCGCAATGTGTGTTGTTAATTGTATGCAGCGTGCTCAGGCTACCCATGGTCTGTGAGATCTGTTCGCGCAGTATAAGGTGTGCTGGTAGAATGCTTAATTTGTTTGCGTTCTGAGAAACCGTTTTCGACGATCAATCGCTGCTGAAGTTTGCTGCTTAAATTGTGACAACAAGTGTTTGGGCTGATCATCTTCCGTTTCGTAAGCAATTGCTGCAGGGAATACGAGACCTTGAGATAAGGCGGTTACAGAACCTGGCAGACTTTTTCGTGCATTCATTTTTGCGCAGCAGACTGCCACATGTTGCATTTGCCGCCAATTTCACAACCGTCAAATGTTTTATTCCAGAAGGCGAAGCTTTCTTCTTTACTCTTGATTTGTTTTACGCGCGGAAAGGCCATGCTCAATGAAAGGCAAGATGTGTAACAAATTTGGCTTAGTCAAGTGAAGAGTTGGGCCATTTAACCGTGTTCACATAAGTGTTTGTTTTTTTAGCATTTCTGTTTGCTTTTTTGGCGTTTTTTCTAAAGGTTCGGCTTTTTTCGAAAAAAGTCTAGTAACCCAGGTCCTCATAGCGTTTCCACCCACACTTGATTGTAAGCAGATCTAAAGAATTTCCGCAATTGCTTGTAACAGCAAAGTACAGTAATTGCTAGCTTCGTGAAATAGCGCATATAACCCTCGGTGTTGCTGCAGCGTCTCCATTCGCACTATGCCACATGCTTGACGACAAACGGGAAAATAAAGTTTCTAGTGATTGCGGCGCTGCAACATAAGTCGACAAAGTCCGTTGAAAATAAGCACAATACGTGCGACGCACGGCATTCGGTTATGCCATGAGATTATGTTATGATATAATGGTATAAGTGCAACCTTACTGAATCGAACATTCGAGAGTGTAGTCTATCTGTCATGAAGAAAACTATTCACAAGTACAACGTGGACATAATATGATGTAATCCGCGCGTGCATTTTTGTTAAACCGCTAAATTGAAAGCAATTAACGACGTTGCATCAATCAGTGAAATTGTGACAGGAACATCGGTACAGTGGTAGGGCATGGATGGCAGTGAAGGACCTGAGGGCAAGAGAAATTCATAAAAAATCGTTACCAATATGCTTTTTTCTGTTCAGCAACAATGTGGGCCTCAAAAATAACATCAGAAACTAAACAAAAAAACATTTTGTATTTTCTGGGTGCGCAAATAGCTGCAATAAATCTGTTGCAATGCGATCGTGACAAAACATGAAATTACCTGATAACGTTATGAAAAGTTACCTCGGTCCCCGTTGCTCCTCTTTTGAAATGTATATTTCGCCTCTGTAGCGGCCCTGATTTCTACTACGTTGCAATCGCTTGTGCAACAATCAGTTGTATTTTTCAATGTAAAAATTGTGTTTCGCAGTTAGAAACCGACGTTTCTAGGCGATACACACTGTCTTGTGTGCTGATGCAAATAATAAAATGCCTTCTTCTGGTGTCACACGGCTTATCTTGGTCGTCATTTATTTGTAAATTTCATGGCACCGTCAATCTTGCAGGTCATGAAGGTGATGCGAAAAAATATTTTGCAGCAGATCCGCTTGCAAATTATGATGTTTCACAGTCAAAATCAAGGCAATTCGGGACACTATTGCGACGTAAACCTGTGTTACGATGGGGAATAATATGTTGGAGAAAATAAAGGGCAGGGTTCTGACAAAATTACGGGAATTTTTGAAGTGAGTTAAAATTTGTGATAAAGTATCAGGAACAATGGCGACTCCGGCACTCCTCCTCCTCGGGCTTAGCTCGAGTCTTCCATTACGATTAACATGGTAGAGAGTGAACTGCCTTGCATTGTATATTTGTGCCACCACCCACTTAGCTGATTAAAGTTGACTCGGGCTCTTTTCATTGGGCCTTGTCACTGTTCATGACTGCTGGTTCCATGTCTGGCGTTCATTTTGTTCATTTTGCAGTTGACCTGAATCAAAAAGTATCGCACTCAGTAAGCATTCTCTCGACTTCGTTCGATCGTGCTTTACTCGAGCTCTACCGTTACGAGCTGCCCTCTGCAGTTAAGTCTTTTTTTAAATTTAATTCATGCCAGATGGAATGTTATTTGGAAGCAAAGGATTTGCATAGAGCATTGGATTTGAATTCCATTCAAATGGACAGCTACCACTCGAGATTAATTTCAAACGAACGATAAATTGTCCAGTAATTCGGGCTGATATGAATGAGCCTAGGGGGAAGAGTTTACTCAGGCTCATCCGGTAGGACCTGAGCTGCCCTCTCCAAAAAATATTTTTTAAAATATGATTCATATCGGATTGAATGTTTTTTCAAGCAATGGATTTGCATAGAACATTGGATTCAAATTCCAATCCAGTTTATATTTCAAATTCAAGAATAATAATTATTCTTGTTCGCTTGAAATTATTTCAAACAAACGATAAATGGTCCAGTAACTCGGGCTAATATGAATCACCTTAGTAAGAAGAGGTCTGGCTGACGTTGTCATTGCTCTGTGACGTGTTACGTAACAATGGATGAGTTTTTATGAGAACTTCTCATCCATTATTTCGTAAATGACGTCACAGAGCAACGATAGTGCCGGCCAGAATGAGATGAAACGGAAATTTCAGTGATGCAAGCCTCGAACAATTGCATTCAGTCGCAATATATGAGCCCGAGTGAATCTGTTGGCCTGGAGTCACCCCTGATCATGACAATTTTGTAAGAAACAGAAAATTTTGGATAAACCCAAGATTAAGACAAATGCGCACAGCATCTCGTGATGTCAGCACAGTAGTCAAAGCCTTCTCGTCATGGGCGCAATTTGGTGGGTGACACGGGAAACGTGCCCCCCACTTTTCCAGACGCTGGGGATATAATGTGTCATGTCACACCACATTTTTCTCTTTAGGTTTTGTATTTGGAGAGGTTTCAAAAATATAAGTGACGTTTGTCACGCTTTGTGTGAAGAGCTTTTTATCTTAGATGGTAGGCCACACATATCCAAGTTGATGCTGAAACAGAGTTTGGTATGGTATCACTGCTTCTGTCAGTTTATCAAGTTAAGCTTTCAATAAGATGATTTTTAGCATTTTCCAATTTTCTAGAGAGGGCGAAAGACGGTTAACTGCTTCTGCCCAACATTTCACCCTGTGTGCAGGACCGGATTAACCATTGGGCAAACCAGGCAAATGTCCGGGGCCTCGCGCTTCTAGGGGTCTCGCGCTTGGATATCAAAACACTCCTTTACTGTTTTTTCATATTTTTAGGCTGTTCACCATGCGTCAAAATTGTAGAGCTTTTTGATTACTGCGTTTGGTATCTACGTCAGGGAAACTGATCCATTTGGCATTTATCGTTTTGAGTGGCTTAAAATAATTGAACCAAACAGCACCGCGCTTTATGAACCAAGGATTAGATCGATATCAGTGCATCCATGGACGCTCGCAGAAATTTTTCCAGAGTGGGCAACGCCCAAATTTTGCTTATCCTTTACAGGTTGCTGACGGTGCCATGCAAATGGACGTTCACAAAACGCTTTACTCTTTTTAATCCATTGGTCTGTGCTGGTTGAACCTCAATTCTCAATCGTTTGTCTGAAGTGTTTTCTGCAGTTCGGCTATCAGAAATGCGTTTCTTTTCATAAATTGCCTAATATCCATTTTTTCAGGCACTTTCTAGAAATAAGTCATAATTTAAGAATAACTAAGGTCCACAACAACATGAGTTGTGAAAAGACACTCCCACATAACTGTTACAAGCAATGAGAAGATAGAAATATATGTTGACAAGACTATCGGAGAACTTACTTAAGTTAGAACACCACGCAGTCTTTAAGAAATAAGCAGCTGAATTACGAAAACTCGCGGCAGCAAATATAACTTTGCACTTACTGCTCTCTAAGAAGTCAGACCTAAACCTTAACGAAGACGTGTTCCCATGAGCAGATATGAGCGGACTGTCATATTTTGCGATCCAGATCAAGCCCTGATTTTTTAAATCTAAGTCCAAGTCCAACCACATTCCAAAAATTTTTCAATTGTAAAGTCCAAGTCCAAATGAAGTCCAAAAAATTTGAAAAATGTGGCCTTTTCACAACAAAAATGCTGCATTTCTTTTCTATTAACGTAGTCCAAATCCTGTCCGTATCTTAAATGTTGAAGAGATTGACAGTTCAGATTCAATCCAAATTAAACACTAATTGCTATAGCTCGGATCCAGTCCAATCCAAGTCCAGTCCAATACTCATCTCTGCCCACAAGTATGCATAGACGTATTCTAACAATAACCTAACGTACTTTTATGCTACGTGAAAAGAAACCTGCATAAGAGTCGTTTGATTAAGCTATTCACTCGGGCACGTTGATCGCAGTCTCACACTAACAATGGATTTCCAACTTGTGGAAGCACTGCTACAGATTTACTCATGCTTCTTTTCAAACAGTATATAACTATATGTGGCTTACCGCTATCGGCAGCGTCACTGTCTCACTGCATTACCTGCAAAGATATCTGTGTTCATCAGTCACTTCTCAGGGCTCTCACACAGCGATTTTAACCCTCTCCCGACCACAGTTAGAACATTTTTACCCAAGTTTGCAACCCCATAACTCGCCAGCCAATTCAGTTAGAGAGCTGTTCAAATCCTCTACGGATTCGGCAAGTCTTCTAGTTTCGATTAAAAAAAAAATATTTCATTGTGGTTAGGGGTTCTCTTGGGGGAACGTCACAAAGCGGGGGTGTTTTTGAAATTTTGACCAACTTTGACTGATCGTGCACGCCAGTCCAATGAGCCAAAATTTTGGCTCAAAGTTTTTTTAGAAGCTAGACGATCATCCCCGTCTACAGAGCTCTTGATTGACCTTCTAGCATGTCTGGAACCAAAGTTATGGCCCAAAAACCCCGTTGTGCACAAAAATCCAAAAACTGCATGAGTCTCCCACTGGCAGCTGGTGCGGCTCGCGATAACTCTCCGCGAGAACATGCTAGAAAGCTATTCGAACCTCCGAAAGACTCGTGAAGTCTTCTAGTTTGCACTGAAAAAATTTTTGAGATTTGGGTTTGAGGTTTTCGGTGGGTGTCGTCAGAAAAAAGGTAGATTTTGCTTTTTTTGGTTATTCTTTTATAACGTCATCACCCGGATAATTAACCAAAATAGTGGCTCAAACTTTGGTTGTATTCTAGGCTGGAATATGAAGCCCTAGATCGACTTCCTGGCGTTTCTGGTGCCCAAGCTAGGGCCAGAAAACCACAAATCATTGGGAAATAAGCTGAGTAAATTCAAGGGATTTCCCTAATTAATTTCTGCTTATTTTGCCTTAACTTTTGAACCAGACATGCTAGGAAGTCCATCAAACCCTCGAAAGACTCGTATTGTAGCCTAGAATCCAAACAGACTTTGAACCACAAAATTGGATGGATTTTTTGACTCCCAGGGGATGACGTCATCATCCAAATGTAAAGGAATATGCACAAACATCCTCTCATTATGTAAGCATCAACAAAAACCCGAGCTCTCAAGCTAAAAAATTTTTTGCAGTCTAAACTACAAGTCTACACGAGTCTTTAGAGTTTAGAGGGTTTGAACAGCTCTCTAATTCATTCTGGCAGCGAGTTATAGCCGTCCATGGCTCGGGGCGCTTTTCTCCTTACTTTAGCATTTTCTCCTTACTTTAGCAATTTTATTTTTTGTTTTTCATCCATAATTTTGGTTCCAGATATGCTAGAGAGCCAATAAAGGGCTCTAAAGACTCGGATGATTGTCTATTTTCCTAAAAAATTAAGCTAAAAAATTAGCTCATTGGATTGGTTCCTAAGGCCGGGTAAAATAGGCCAAAAACACCCCCACTTGTGACGCGCCCCCAAGAAAACCCCAAACCCAAAACTGAAATTTTTTTCAGGCGAATCTGCATGTCTTGCCGAATCCGTAGATGGTTTGAACACCTCTCTAGCCACTGGCCATTGGCAAGTTATGGAATTACAAAGTTTGGTCAAAAAAGTGGCCGCTATGCGCTTTAAAGGGTTAAACAAACTCAGATTGCACACCAAAATAAACCCGTGTTTGTACAATAAAAACAGGGCCATCGCCAGCGGGGTCCAGTGGTGCCCCGACCCCCATTTAAAATCTGTGCCGAGGATATCAATGGAGATTTTGGTAGGGGTGGGGCTACATGCATTGGTGCCCAGTAGCATTAAAAGGATTCGTCGCTTTCTGAATAAACGGAAATGTGCAAGAAAAATATTTATCGCGTTTGTAACGTTAAGCAATGTGAACAGGACATCAAGTAGCGCCGTTCCTTTAACACACACTTCTTATAAAATTCATGACAATTGATGTGTTCTACTGTAAGACTAAGAGTGATATGCATGTGCGACCAATGTGATTCAGCATTTTGTGCACTCTAACAAAACCCAATTCATGTATTCTACTGTATAGCTGTGCTTGTTTGCATCCAAATACGCTATTAATGCAAGCAGGCTAAACTACAGTACAGTGTCCAGCAACACATTTAACTATTATAATTTGTAAATAAACTACAAGGATAAAGGAAAGCGTGATTAGTGTTTCTTTCAAAACACCTCTAGAAACAAGATTGGGAATCTTTCAGTGACGTGCAGTCAGGGGAGGCAAGGGAGGCAGTGCCTCCCCTACCATAATCATCAAATGTGCAAAACGAATTAGGGATCCGAAATGTCAAATTGAATGAACATTTACTGTATGATTCGGATTGATTCCAATCATTTTCATAGCCAATACATCTAAATTTGCGTATTTCCTCTTCAAGTCAGGGGAAACTCACGGTGGGAGGCATTTACTGTATGTGCCACCACTCGCCAGGTTCGCATTGAGCAGTCTGCATCGTGCTTGGTTTTAAAAAATAGTTATATCGTTGAAAAATAGCTTTACAGCGGTATGTAGTTGGAAAAAGAAAAAGAGCTTTTATTGCCTGCCGACACAGGTCAGACAGATTTGGTTCCATTGTCTGGACATCCACTCAAAATTGAGTCAGACTCTACAGCTGTCGACTTTGCAGCTCAATCAGCGGTTCAACAATGCAAACCACATCACAATAAATCTGTAGCTCTGGTATCTCAAAAGGGCTTCGCATGTTGTTGATGTAATTGTGAGAAGGGATATATTAATCCATCTCAATGAGATGTAATTAGGCGCTCAAGAAAGATTTGACGAATCCAGCGGAAATCAATTTCTTCCTCTTCTGCAAATGCATTTAATGCCGAAAACGCAGATATTCTTCCATTTTCAATTCGATGGATTCACAACTGTATGTTACTTTTAAACGCTACGATGTCTTGGACACATCTAAAACTATTTTACCTTTTCCGTGCATGGAGCTTTTCAGCCAATTCAAATGTATAAAGAATCACTTAAGAACATTTGGCAATCCACTTGCTGTCGATGAATCGTTCAGCAAAGTTATAATTCTGTTCTTAACGCATCGGTGGTATTACGTGGACAAACCTCTCTAGAACCTTTCCTCATGAGCCAACAGATATTCAAATGAAATAAACGTCGAGTGTGTTTTCCCCCATTTCGCCAGTGTTTTCTTTCCCACCAACATCCAGTGTGTTCTTTCGTACATCATTTAAAAACTGTCAGATCTACTTAAGCTTAAGCTACTGACCACACTACCTCAAAAGTATAAATGCCATGTGAAACAGCAAAGTCATTATTGTCTGAGAGCATTACAGCAAACGTGTTTGCCCCTGCTACTTGCGGAATCAGCCAGAGCCTTCCACGGGCTTGAGAAACACTGGTCTAGCACTTACTTCACGATGTGTATATTACTGAATATGCAAGTGTTATGCCTTAACAGCAGCTGGTCAGACATACAGCTACAGTGATAACGATAAGGGGGCGAGCGGAACTTGGGAGGCAGCCGATATCTCTGCCTCAATGAAAACGTTTCATTGTTACGAGTTAGGCAATTCTGTCGTACTGATATGGCATCACTGGCGTGACCGACAAGTCGGGTTGGAAAAAATTGCTATGAAAATGCGTGGGACTACAGCAGGATTTTGTGACATGAAAAATCTAGCAAGAAGCCTCAGCAGACATGAAACATCAACACATCATATTGAAAATCAAATTGCTTTAAAAACATTTGGAAGCACAAGGACAGGTTTGGCTTTGTTTGAACAAACAGGTGAAACTGAAAATCAGCGTCACAATGCTCAGGTAAGGAAAAGCGAGAGATTTGAAAAGACGTCATTAATGCAACTTCCTTCCTAGCTAAACAGCAATTAGCGTTTCGTTGTAACGATGAGAGTTAGACCTCTCTAATCGTGGCAACTAAGTGGAACATTTACATAGGCTTGCTGAGAAAAATTAGCTAGACCAGGCCTGCACAGCATACGGCCCGCGGGCTCAGGCGGCCCGCGAAAGCTTTTCTTGCGGCCCGCGAAAGCTTTCTCAACTGCAGAAATGCTGCAATAGCTCGACCTGGAACAGGTAGCCTAATTGTCGTTCTATAATTTATTCAATACTACAATGAAATCTCTGCATCGAAATGAAATAGACTTTTGCGGCCCGCTGCAAATTTATGCTGATAACTTGGCACTTCGAGCTTTCTGAATTGTGCAGGCTTGAGCTAGACATTTAGAGACATCTATTCAAGTATGTACTTTCCACGATGGGTGTAAGCAAGGAATCGATCAACAAATTTTTAATAGGAAATCGATTTCACGTAAAATTACGCATCCTCAGTCCTTATTCAAATAGATTTGAATGCTGATAAGTAATCTCTAGGACAGGGCTTCCCAACCATGGGTACATGTACCCCTAGGGGTACATGTGCCTATCTCAGGGGTGCATTTAATGTACAACGGCACCAAATTCACTTTGAGACATAAAAACAGTCTACCTTTATAGTTCAAACAGTCTGTTAAAATTTCAGTGGATTTTTGTTACTTTACTCAGCCTTTTGTCATAAGAAATTTCAGAGGTAGGCCTACTTGGTCATCTGTCGGCATTCTGAAGGGGTACATGGTCAAAAAAAGTTGGGAGCCCCTGCTCTAGGATATCCTAGAACACATCCACAACATCGGTTTGTTTTTGTGGTCAAAGTAGTCAGCCAGCTATCTTTCTTCACTTCTTCAATGCAGAACGCGGTAAACCGCATATCGAATGTTTTGTAACAAAACAGTGGATTTATTTGAAATTGATACATAATTTTGTCAAAGCCATGCATGAATGGAAATTTTTACGCAAACATAAAGCATATTGTTTCCATGATCACAAGTACAGCTCATAAACCACGCAAAGTGCGCAGTCAATCCATAGGTCATAACTAAAATTTAACTGACCAGTTTCACTGGTTTTCTCTTGCAAAGTAAACATTTATATATGGTTGTAGCAGCATCTGTGTCTGAAGCAACAAAACAAAAACAAAGGTTTTTGTTGCTTGACGGGCTGTTAGGATTCTTGCTTGCAATTGTTCATTTTAGGTTAAACACGTCTGTAACTTCCAACCACTTCATAAATTGGATATTGAATGTATGCATCGGGCTAAACAAACGCTATTCAGTTGACTTTCTAAATTTCGAAATCAGCTCAATTGCAAGGAATACGTCAAGTATTCAAGCTCAGGCGAATTAACGATTCATACGTCTACTGTGAAACAAGCACAAAAATGTTGTGACAAGTTTTTGTAAAAGTTATTTGGTCAAAGTTTCAAAACGCATCACTAGCAAAAAATTACTTTTCACAGATGATATGTACAAATGAATCAGTAAAGCACTTAGCAACAATTACTGGATTCTGGCAGGTTTAAAATTATACTGATCGCAGAAGCAGTAAATACTGTATCAATCAATGCCAGATAATCTATTAGCAATAATTAATTTCCCCACGCAAGCACATAACAAAAACTTTCGGTAAGTTGCAGCTGTGCCAAATATTGGCTTACAAATCATCGTTTTAAATACTTTAAAACAGGCAGAGGGTTTATGTACAAGTCACTGAAAATATTTAACTATGTCTGTATGCTGAAGACAAGGCTATTCATCTGGTGACTGGAACCGTCGATGAAAACGTCGCTTTCTGGTGCAGTCACGGTGTAACGGTCTGTGCAGATCAAAATAACGCAAATATTTGGTTGTATTATTAATCGATGACTACAAAGTGAAGATATGAAAATTTATCTTTCTTATGTATTCTTTGGAAACCAAGCAAAAGTAAGTGTCGACTGTTTTTATGGTTATCAACGATTAAAGATAATTTAGTCGTTGAAACGGTTGCCTTTTTGGCGGCCAACATGTGGCTGAAATGCAAACAGGTTTTCTGAAATACATTATCTGCCTTGATTTGATCACAGGTTAGATTCATAACTATTTTAACTGACTTTCAAGAAACTATTTCTTGGCCGAATGCAACAAAACTACGAAACAAGAAGCGAAATCCTAAGCTACCATTGCTTTGATTAATTAAAAACCTCCAACATACTTGCGCTCACTCTAATTCCATCACAACAACTTGTAGGTGAAATGAAAGTCAAACTATAGCAGCAAACCAAGAGGACTTGTATATCACTCGAATAGGTCTGGTTAATGAAGTAAATGGTTACCATTAAAACATTCCACAAGTTCTGTTAATCTGAAGAGTGCATGAAGATAATACTCGTATATTGAAAGCACGAAACCGTTGCAATAGTCTCACCAGAAAAAAGCCACGTTTCGAAAATTTTAACAAAAGTTCCAGCCCTTTTTAACTCGTGTAACAACCACTTGACTTGTACCAGTGTTCTCTAAAATGATTGCCGAACAAAACCTTGTCTCAATTTTTTCAAGTATAATCAAATCTGACTGGCAGAAGCATCAAACAAAACCTGACAGGCACTGGTCTCAACACCGTTTCAAAATCTTGAAATGCAAAAGGACAACAAACACTTTCTACGTCTAAATCAGAAATAAGAAAAAAATATTTTTATTGGCTTAAATAGTTTTGAAAAACAGTTGGTCATTAAGATGTTTATCGCTCATAGAGAGAGAGATATGTATTTAGTAACGGTGAGTGAAATCTACACATGCCCATAGGAAGATGAATTAAGGAAATAAAAAATACAATAATCAACGAGCGATGCGATTCATAACAAAGAAGAAACACAAAATGCAGTCTTTACCATGTACAGAGGGTTATGTCATGTTTCTGAGGCTGATAACATCGATAAACCGTAAATTTCACTGATCTAGGTGCACTAATTTACGTATATCACAAGATCATGAGGTATTTAATAAATTACGCAAAGTCACACGTCCCGAAGCAGACAAAATAAGGATGAAAACACAAGTGGAAGTGATATTTAAACGTGGAAGAACCAATAAACATGAACTTATAAAATATGTTTGCAGAATGTTGAAACTGATTATTTAGAAACATTTGTAAAATGTTGAAAACCTAAACGCTGTCTGGTAAAATATAAGGCGAAAGATAAAAAAACTGTAAACGACTCATTTCCAGTGAAAAAATCAATGTTTTGGTAAAGATGCAACCATTTCCAGACGTATGGCTATTTTTTGCTGAGTTTGGTTATTTTTTAAGTGAGTTTGGCTATTGCCTGTTTTTCTATCTGTCAACCCTGAAACTCGCCTTGTATTAGATAGTATACGAGCGCTGTGTTGATACAGCTTTGCAGTTAGTGGTTGCATGGGGCGCAAATTAAAGGTACTAGAAATTGCTAAATTTTTACCAATTGCGTCCCCGGCGAAGCGGATCCATGGACCATGAAAGATTGAGAAGTACTGTTTTAACAGCAATCACAATTGCCTGATCATCCTCGCGTTATCTTTGCGTCCACTTCTGCGTTTTTTTGTGACAAGAATGTGTTCTGAACGAAACAACTTTTTTCAAGAACCACCCGTTCTAACCAAGGACCATTCACAAATAACCAAACATTTTATGTGTAAACCTTCCTAGAAGTTAACAATTACATCACTTTCAGCCAGCTGCACACTGCATTTGCGAGGGGATTTAAGCGCATGTTTATGCGTCAATTAGAGATCTAACCAACGCAGACATTTAATTCACCTGTAGACCTGTTTCCACAATCACTGCCGTTTAGGAATTGGCAATGACGTTGATGGTACTGAGTTGGTCGAAGCAAACCATCGAACAGTCTGCTGTGTATTTGCCTTCGACAACTGTGAGTCAAAACAAAGGAGACGATAAATAGTTTGATTCCACCACTGCTGTCAGCTTGAACCTTATGACGTTTCTTGGACACTTTGGGCTCCTCTCGGAACTTACTGTATGTAAGCTCATGTGTCGTTCGACTTGATTTTATTAGAGCATGTTGGAATGCCACCCACCTCTAATAGCAAATGAAACCTCTCATCAGTTGAGGTCCCAAAGCAAACTGTCCGATTAGGACTTTGATCAAAACCAAAACGTTTGCGGAAAGTGATTCCTGGTGATTTGCCATTCCAAAAAAACATCCAATTTTTCTCGTAGATGCGATACTTCAAAAACGATCTATTCAAATCACTAAAAAAGGAATGTTTAAGGTTGTTCTGTTGCAATTGTTTTTGTTTCGTGCAAAAAGTAAAATTTATGACGATGAGCTATTGCATTTGCTATACTAAGTTAATCTGCATGTAATCATTCATAGAAGAATTAAGAATGCGCAGTTGACAAGGTCACCTCAGCTTGTTATAAACAGACAGCAAAAGCAGCTTCGATTTCTTGACATTATTTTCTTACAAACTAGATTGCCAAGCGGAAGATGTGTAGCAGCATCATTATATTCCACATTGAGAACCATAAGCTACATTCAAAGAGAGCAAAAAATGTAAATATGGGTAGCACACATTTAAGAGCAAAGTTTGCTAAGTTACTGAGTACCGATGCCTGTGGACCATGCGGGTTTTGTGCGACCAGCGATTAGGGCACAGTGTAACATGAGTCACATGAATCTTGTGCTTAATTTGTTGAACATGCAAATGCAAACGCACAGCAGCATTCCAAAGGTTTGAGTGGTTGTGAGCGCTGTCGGTTGAAGCACAGTAATTACGTGATAAAATTCTTGAACAAAGTTTCACAATCTACATAAATAAACAGTTGCAAGTTTGCAGTACCTGAAGCATTGCACAATATCGTCTCTGCCAGTGTAGGAGAACCCGGAAGCAGCAAGAACGACAGGGTTTCCGAATGAAACAGGAAACCAGCGAAACGTAGATAAGCGAAAGGTTTCGCATCGTACATTTCGATCAAAAAATGATGGCTCTGTTTGGTCGATCGCACTGAACAGCAATACATATAGATTGCGATTTTTCTGATCAACTGGATACAGTTTCTGAAGAACTGCAGATATTTTGTAACCGAGTAAGCATATGCTTCAGAACATAAATCTACAAACATTTGTCTTGCTGCCTACTTACGTCGCGTTCAAGATTAAACGCATTATTTTTGCTTTTGTACGTTGTGCAACCACATTTGTGTAACACGAATTAATGCCGCAAAAATCACAAAAGCGGTATTGCATTAATAGATTAATCAGGAACTAGACAGAAATCACAAAGACCTTTAGTCCTTCGTTTGAGGAGTCTCTTAGGTCTGGGTCAGTAGCTGAGTTTGTGATCAATCTTGCGGTTGAAGTGACCATGAGGAAACAAAAAGCTCGCTACGTGTTAAAATCTTCGCAAGGTCCAACACTACGTTAGTATTTTTTCCAACAACTCCCCATAGAAATTAGTCACTAGGACTTTCGATATCTTAGGTCGGTATATTAAACTAAAAAAATTTGCAAAACCAGCTGCCGGTGTCCGTGTCAACCAGAAATCGTTAAGGCAGAGCCAGTCAACTAGCACGAGTCAAATGAAAAAGCAAAGCTTATAAGGCAAATGTCTGGTTTGATCAGAAAACGGTATCTTCAAACGACAATGCTTAAACAACTAAAGCAATCTTTTAGATGCTTTCAAATATTGTAACTGTATCATACTAACAGTCAAAATTTCAACAGAATTACCGCTCGTCATATTTCATTCAAACTCTTTTGACTTTTTTTTGCACAAACAATGCAATTGAATCCAAAGGTACGTAGATCCTTTGACATAACTAGCAATAATTTATTGTGGAGGTTTTATTGTTTTATGCGTGCGAGACAAAATTTGTTGTCCAGCACAGAGTGCAACTAGAAATCACTTCTTTATTGGATTACGACTGACATTTTTGAAGATTTCTTTACGCATTTTTTAATATTTATTCAAACAAGTGTTTCATTTTAAAATTGCTCTGTTTCTATTGCAGTTTAGAAAAGTGCGGGGGATAATCAAACCCCGCACTGGATCAGCAATGCAAACTTGATTGAGGAAGAACATTTACGAAATTTTGGAAATCAATTAAGATATCTTTATTTTCCGCAAAGATTAGGGGAGGGAATTGGCAACAAACTAAACGGAAATTCAAAGAGCCGTTTAAAAAGAAACCCCTACCTGCTAACTTCTTCGATTGTCATTTTCGTGGTTCTCCGATGATGATACACTGACAACGACAAAACAAGGGCAAGCGTTTTAAGACCCGTGTGTCCTTGAACAAACGGGAAGGGTAAACAGTTTCTATTGTATCATTCCATCTTTGTTCAGTGATTCACCAAGCCTATTGTTTTACAATTGTCAAAAATCAATTACTCAAAGCTCTCTGACTGAAATTCGATAACACCTTTCCTGCAGGGAGTGCTCGTCTGCTATGTGCGTCAATTCCTCGAATAATTGTCCGGACCTTCGTACTGGCGTACTGAGGTTCGTTCCACTGCCCCTTCTCGTTTGTGTAATTCACCTAGCAAGAGTGTTGTTTTCAGGATCGGTTTCGTCTTACTTAAGTATGGTCAAAGATAGGCTTCCTTGCACAGGTCAATATTTTGTATCGCCTCGAACAACAGCTGTGACTTCATTTTGACCTCATATCAGCTGCATATCGAAATAATTCACTGTCATCTTTTTACATTACCGGCGATAGTTAAAAAAGAACAGACAGATCCGTAATTCAAACGCTCTGGGTTTGCTGCAAGCTTACGGGGAATCAGCCGGCTGGGCTCTGTTTTCTGCTTTTTGCGATGATGTAACCTCCCCCCACGCTAGAACTTAGACAACTCTAATGAATTTTCGCAACTGCTTGCAGCAGCAAACTTCAATAATTGCTGACTTCGCGAAATAGCGCCTGTAATCTTCGGTGTTGCAACAGCGCCTCCAGTCGCGCTGTTCATCATGCTTGACGACAAACAGGAAAATTCTAGTGATTGCGGCGCAGCAACAGCAGTCGACGAAGCCAGATTAAAACTAGCGCTGCACTGTGCGACACAAATTCGGTTTTGCCATGGGGTGATGTCATGCGGTAATGGAGTAAATGCTACCTGCCTGCATCGAATATTTTAGCATGAAGTCTATTTTTCACGAAGGAAGCAATTCAACAAACAATGTGGACACCGTGTAGTTTAACCCGCACGTGCATTTTTGTTAAACCGCTAATCGGCAATCAGTTAAACGTCGCATCAATCAGTTGAACTTTTACCCCGTTGGAAAATCAGTTGAACTTTTACCACGTCGCTTGTGCACTAATCAGCTTTCTGTTGCAAGGTGAAAATAGTGTTTCGCAGGAAGAAACCGATGTTTACGGAGGACACAATTTTGTCTTGCGCAGATGCAAATGCAGCGCCATCTTCTGCCGTCACGCAGTGTAATCTCGTCGTCATTTCCTTGCATATTTCATGGTTCCGTGATTTCAACGTCACGCAGAGTGTAGCGAAAAAATAATTAGCACCAGTTTCGCTTATGAATTATGATGCTTCACAGTCAAAATCATGGCAATTCAGGACACAGTTTGAAATCAAACTTGCGTCACTTTGGGGAATATCATTTTGGAGCAAATAAGAAGCAAGGCTCTTCCGAAATTTACGCTGATTTTTGAGGTTAAAAAATTTGTGATTAACTTGAATACAATTTTTAAAATAGCAATTCAAAATTATAGTTCTTTTGAAGCGTGCGGAAAACTCTGTGGGTTTACCCGCATTCCCTTTGGCGTAACAAATGCGGTTTGCACTTTTCAGCGACAAGTGGACCAATTGGTAGAAGATAAAGGGTTAGTCGGTACTTTTCCGTATCTTGATAACATAACAGTAGTTCACACTCGAGAGGAGCATTACGAAAATGTAAATCGACTCTTAAGAGTTCTGGAGGAAAAGCTCATCACATTAAATGAAAAGAAGACCATATCAGCGGTGTCGACGAAAATCAACATCTTTCGTTATTGGGAGGGGAACGGGATTGTCAGTTCAGACCTAGAAAGGCTTCTGCCGTTACGCGAACTTCCAGTTCCAGAAAATAAACGGACATTACAGAGAGTCTCGGATTATTTGCATAATGTGCGAAGTGGTTTCCCAACTTCGCTAATCGCGTTCATAGACATCGGAAAGTGCAAGGTTTTCCATTGGGTGAAGCGGAATTAAGAGACATTGCGAACATTAAGCAAGATATTGAACACGCGAGCTTACGCGCTATCGACCATTCCATGTCCTTTCAGTCGAGTGCGATGCCTCAGCTGTGGCGGTGTTTGCAACCCTAGGAACCAAAGTGCTAGGCCGGTGGTGTACATGTCACGAACATTACATGGAAGTGAGCTCAATTATCCGGCTGTAGAGAAAAACGCCTTGTCAGTCATCGAAGCGGTGCGTAAATGGTCGCATTTGGTTGAACGGCAACATTTTGCTTTGATCACCGATCTACGTTCAGTTGCTTTTATGCTGGACTCGCGCAAACAGATCAAGGTAAAAATACCGCAAGATCTTGTGCTGGCAGTTCGAATTGGCCGAGCATAGTTACTCCACGCGGTATAGACCTGGAGAAAGGAACGTTGGGCCAGATGCGTTAACTCGCATCTGTTGTTCGAACAGGTGCAAACATCGCCGTATCCAAATTGAAATTGAATTTCAATTGCTATCATTTCAAATTGACGAGTTCAGATTCTATCATTCAAAGAAAGACTGTACAGATTGCCAAAAGCGCATAAAAACGCAATTCAATTGCGTCATATCGTCGTATTCATTGGATCAGCTACATGCAACCTGCAGTGGCGATTCTAAGGGGGGGCCTGGGGGGACCATGGCCCCCCCATATTTTTGGCTGCCCACCCCTCTTGCCCCCCCAGTTTTTTGCTTAATTTTACGTTCAAGTTCGCTTGACAGACCCATACAGCAGATAACTTTCGGCCAGCAATATTTTACGTTTATGTTGGCCCCCCTACTTTTTCCTTGGCCCCGCAGTGGATCCCCCATTTTTTTCATTCTAGAATCGCCACTGACAACCTGTCTAACGAAATCCCACGATTGATGTTGCGGCTGGAGCATTGCCAGCTTAGTATCAAGGTATGTCGGAAACCAGCACATACTGGTAAATACCTGCATTTTCGCACGCACACATCCGCTTGCAAACAAACGCGCAGTACTGAACAAGCTGCTGCAACGCGCCGACAAACTCTGTGACCAGGAAAGTGAAAGACAGAAAGAGCTCGACCTCGTCAGATCAACTCTTAAACAAAACGGTCACCCACACAGACTTCTCTATTGCACGAAAACTGGAAACAAAACAAAGAACGAAGAACATGAAAGAAGAGGGTTAGCCATACGAACTTATCTCACTGTGTCAAGCGAAATTTCTGACCTCTGCGAAATGTCTGACCTGTTATTGTTTTTGTCAGTTATTTTGCTTCACAGAGTAAAGGCATGAAGTTTGGCGATTACTTTCTTGATGTGTGTTGTGTAAATTAAAACTTCTTGGTCAGATGTCAGATACCCACAACAAGCTATAGTACGGGAATAGCTATAATTACTGAAAAATATTTGAATTAGTTATTTTTCTTTTTCTAACCCAAACCTCACCCGACACACTTACCTAAACGCCAAACCATAAGCCCTAATCATCCGTTTTCTCAGCGTATTTGATTTGTAGAATATTACTCTGTGCGTGCGCTTGCCACCGGGACTTACTGACAAAGTCAAACGATGCTTGACAACCCACAAAATATAAGTCGCATCACAACCGGTGAGCAAGCTGGGCAACCTTCTAACTTCCATCACGACCCTGTGAATATAAATTTTCGAAAATTGTTTATTCCATTCCATGTCGTGACTGCAACAAACGATATGCTATTGTATTGAGTAACGTCTTCACTCCCACACGCAAAACGCTAGACTTTTAACATGCATCGCAGTAAAGAGATACATTGGTGAAACCTAAAAAACGCCGAAAAGGACACAAAGCGGACGTAAAAACAAGTGTTGACGAAAGTTCCCTAACGCAGCACACGTTCTATAAAAATCTTAGAATGGACTGGGAAAATGCAAAAATTTCGACTTTTATACACGCCCTTTTATTGAATCGTTCTACATAAATAGCGATGAACACACAATGAATGAGAAATAATCGAATTTGTTCACGGATATTTATCCTTTCATGCTACAATAGTGTACTATATGTATATTTATAATGTTAGTTCCTGCTGTCCACCGCTCAGTTCTTATTGTTTTTCCTAACGTCTTATCTTCTCAACGACTCAACCTATGGAGAGAATAAGTATAGGTTTCAAAAGCCCCTTCCCTATACGCGCAATACTTATTTGTTGATGGTTGTCGATGGATATTCGCGATTTACTTTGCTTACGCTTGCCCCAATATGTTAACGTCGACAGTACTTCGGTGTTTAGACCAGTTGTTTGCTCTTTGCGGCATGAGGATTTACGTCCACTCCGATCGGGGATTGTCCTTCATGCCGCGTGAGTGAAAATCGTATTTGACGAAGCACCGGTGTCTCCACCAGTCGATCCACCCCTTGATTGATTGGTTTATTGTTTCATATGACGCAGCTAATAAGCAGAAATAATACAAAGAGCCATCGCCCAATAAGGATACTAATTGTCAATGAATATTAGAATAAATGAAAGGGCAATGGCATAATAACTAATCAATTTAAGAAAGGAGAGCAGCTGTGTCATATAGGATTGGTGTAAGACCATGCTGGTCTTCTAGTCAACCAACACCGTTTGCCACTTTTTGTAAAGTGTTGAAGTACAGATGGAAATCAAATAAGCACAGTTAAAAAAAAAACAAATAAGCAAACATAGAACAAGGTGAGGTGTAAATTTGCCTATGTACACAACGGTGTGGATTAAATTTAATTGAAGTTTTTGGTGTAGTCATAAAATGTTTAAACAAATAAAAAGGTACAAAAAATTGATGTGTTACAAAAGAATCACAAAACGAAAAAAAAACAAGTGTGATTTCATGCAAAAAAGATATGAGCACAAGAAAGAACGAGCAGCTGAAGTAAAGATACATAGAAAATAGGCAAAATTACTTTCAAGAAATTACGGAAACTCCAGCATTTATTGATAAGTGACCTGCTGCCACAATACATAACCATGTATTCTTTACATGTAAGAGATGTTTAAGTTTCCATTTAAAGGTAAAAGTGGCAGTTAATACAATCTGGTTTTGAAGACCGCACGTTTCGGCCAGCAAATGTAAAGGAACATTTTCCTGAAGAGGAGTTAACCCTAAAGTACAAACAGGTTGTTAGAAGTGGATAGTCTTGTGGAGTAAGAATGAATTGAGCTGATTGAAGTAAAATAGTCATCAAGATGGTTTGGAAGTAGTTTGTTGTAATAAAAGTGCATGGATTTGCCTACTGATAAGGTAAAACGTTTGGGAAGGCATAAGATGTTCAATTAAGTGCTGGAAAGATACTTCCAGAGATGCTGGGTTAGTTGACCTTATTAGTTTTATAGCTTCATTTTGGAGTTTAATGAGTTGCGCTTGAAGCACGTCACCAGTTGAGGATTGAACAGATAAGGTAGGGATGGATTAATGAGTCATAGACAACTCTCAATACAGATTGTGCTGTGTAATGTTTAAATTTGGCTGGAACTCCACAAGCTCTTGATAGTTGAGTTTTCAACTTTTGTATGCGAGGTTTCCAGCTTTGTTGTCAAGAAAAACACCTAAGCATTTCACGTGACCTTTAGGTGAAATGCTATGGTTAATAATATTAACTTCAAATGAAGCTGGATTATCTTTGAGAATTTGACAACATAAATTTAGTTATATTATAGTTAATATAGTAAAGATTAGAAGAATTACTTCGAACCAATTTCGATCAAGTGGCAAAGAATTTTGGTGAAAGATGGTATTTTATTAGCATTGGCAACAAACGTTTATTCAGTCTTGTTAAAAAGTATTTCCAGCGTTTCCACCGTCCCGAAAACATGTTTGCTTGTCGTGATATTTGACAGCACAGTAGATGCAGGTTTCGACGGAGCAGAATTGAATACAAAATGAAGAAGAAATAAAGAAGTAGATGATTCCATTACTGACAAAAAAACGCATCATTTTGACAACTCGTTGGATTACCGCAACACAGCTATGTTGCATTCAAGTTGCAGGTTCCAGCGTGGGCCAAACTTTTAACTATTAACACAGACGTCAATTTGACCCTACGAAGATGTAAATCGTTTCAAGAAATTGTGGTTGGAAAACATGTTTGCAATGGCGTAAAATATTGATCAGAAAAAGCGACGAGTCTTTCTGTTCTCCCCGATTTTTCTGCGACGCTGGAACCACAGCCGGGCTTTGGGCGGGTAAACCATTGATTCGTTTTTTCAAACAAAGTATTTCATTTCTTTTAACGAGGGCTGATAAACGAGTTTGGAGGTGTGAAAATTTTAATTGTGATGCTGTTCTGACACTTTTGCTCGGTGTTCTTACTTTTGATGGATCGAACTAGCGGCATAGCGGGGCTAAGTGCTCGTAAGGAATAATAAAGCACTTTGAACATCAGAATCAAACATTCAAAAACTAAAATGGTTCTTGCTTCTACTTGTTCGCCACCTTTCTGATGGTTTACCCTTCCTATTTTTTCTGCCTACTTTTCATCTATGGAACCGGCATATTTTGTAAAATTTTCATCCATGTTGGCTTTCAGTGTGCAGCAGGCCGCACCACTTAGATTTAATCGTTTACTCAGTGAATCAAACAAAAAACACAATAAATGTGTTATCGCGAGGCCCAATTAGAGACGTGATGCTGGTATACCTACTCTACAGATGTAAAATTTATGTACTGTATGTTTATATTTTGTGCAGTATCCCCGTTTTCAAAACTGAAGCAAGGTGCATATACCGCACACAAGAGTCTATTATAATAAATTTAACAATCTAATCTCAGTATTGTAAAGAATGTTTCATTCTTTACTTCACGTTTTAATAGTGGTTAATTTCTCTCAGAGTATGTAAAAGGTTTGAAACGGTAACTCTGTCAGCACTTGCCCGGGGCCCTCTTAGGCGCGAACCCATTTTGACAAAATTTGTCATATAGGTTCAAAACCGGCTGGAGATGAGAAGCGTTGGCTTGCATGCCTCCATCGTGGCCTACAACCTTAGCCTAGTTGCTGGATCGGGCTTCTTCCAATCAAGCGTGCATAGTTTTGTTCCTTACCTTCGTCCGTAACCAATGGACGTCTATTTCAAAAGCTGCATTACCAAGCCTTACAACGTAGGACGTTCGCCTTTTTGTTGCTCAGCAGTGACCACTACGTCTTAAATTCGACGTACATTGCACTGAACAGCGTTATCCAGTACAGCCACCATCAAGTTGTGCAATTGTTTCGGTTGAAGTCCCTTTTAATAAAAGCCTTCACCACAATCCAGTGACGTATCTAGGGTATGGCAGGCATGGCTCGTGCCATGGGCGCCACTTTGATTGGGGCGCAACAATTGTTTGGCAAAAATCAGAATTTGAGGCTTGCTGTTTCTTCAACATCTGTTTTGCTCCACATACAACCATTAACTGCACAGCTGCATCAATGCAGCGCCCTGAACTTTGTATTAATTCCGGTGTGTTGCACCAGCACCAAGGTTTGTGACAAAATTGTGGCATTATGACACAACAAAACGGTCAAACATTGTGACAGAACAAGAACGCTCGCTAAATCTGCAAGACCTCGTCTTCACGCCATGAAAAAGGCTCAGTCAGTCCGTGCTGCTGCGTTTCAAGCAAGAGGATGTTAGTCAGAACGTGTTCGTGAGTGTCACGAGTTTAAGTCCGTGGCAGCGAGAATCTACGGCAGTGCTCCGCAACCTTCTTCCATTCACGGCACACTTAACAGCTTTTCAAAATTTTGCGGCACACCTCGACCGCTAATTATAAAATACACTTCATGATTTATTGGTTGTGAAAACTTCAATTATGACGTTACAAAAGCACCACAAATGTTCAGTGGAGGTCTAGCTAAACCTTGTTTCAGCGGAACAGCAGGGTTCCACGAGTGGCTACCAGTGGTTCCGCCGAAACAAACCGAAATTGCCGGTACGAAATTCGCAAACACAGTTCTATGCGGTTGTAGCAATGCTACTGTTTCACAGGTTTATTACAAAATTAGGATAGATCATTGCATAGGGTTCCATGAGCAACGCAAACATTTGCGGAAGGTTCCGCTGCAGCAAAAAGGTTGAAAAACACTGAGCTAAGGTATGAGCTGGCGAACTCTAATGCTCATATTTTCAGATGAAGCTATTCCGCGGCACACCTTGCTCTGTCTCGCGGCACACCGGTTGCGGAACTCTGTGTTACGCAAATAACTGCTGTTAATCCCCACAGATTAACAAATTGCTTGAAACTGCTGCTGCCCACTCCGACAGATATGAAATTTCTTCGATGGTCATTGGCCACTTGTGTCCGATAAATAGAATAAACCCTATGGGCTGTTAAAGTGGGGGGCGTGAAAAGTTCGCAAGGGGGGCGCGGGCATGACAGTGACGTAATGTTTTAAAGCAGGATAACGCCAAATGAATTGCTCTGTTTACTCTGTTTGATTTTGAGGTTACATGAGGCGCGAGTATCTATGACTAACGCCAAAGGGGGCGCCTCTAAAAAGAACCTCTGGGCTAAACAGGACTAAGGAAGAGAAGGATAGTTACTCCTCGAAACAACAGCAGCTAGTATTGTTACCGTGCCAGATGAGCAAAAAATATTAGCTCATAAACGAAGACATGAGCTAGCTTTTTCTGTCAAGTGGTTTGGCTATCGCACGTTTAAACGTGGTGTTTTGTACACGCTTAATGAACTATCCAAATAAAATGTGATTCAGTTCAGAAGAAAGATTTCATTCGTATTTGCAATATTTTGTGATCTTTTTACAATATTTGCAATTTGGTTAGCCAATACAATACAGGGTGACACAAAAAAAACCGGTCATCACCAAGAATCGAATAACTTCCAAAATTTTATTTAGATTGACACAAAACTTCAGCTACATTAGGTCAAGCCTGTGTAGCAGACATCTCCAAAGTTTCAAAAACTCTTTGCTTCACTGGCGCTCAAAAAATGTGCTCCAAATGAGCTCCCCGGCGCTGCAGGCACATTTGGATCCGGCGGGCAAAGTTTTCGATGACCCTTCCGCATTCCTCCCTTGGGATCGCTCTTACTGCTGCTGTGATTGCTGCCCTCAGGTCAGGGATAGTCTGGGAGTTGTTGCCATACACCCTGTCCTTAAGGTATCCCCCACAGATAAAAATCTGGGGGGTTCAAGTCCGGTGAATGCGGCGACCACTGCGGGTCACACCTGCGGCTGATCAGTCGGTCATGGAAACGCTGTTGTAGCCATGCTAATGATTCGTTTGAGGAGTGGGGGTGGCACCATCCTGCTGGAACCACT
>Ga0210059_1000971_pt1 | contig 41047 bp, 24 predicted proteins | sample Ectturendosymbi2_FD_188042 | JGI IMG/M metagenome (GOLD analysis project Ga0210059, IMG submission 188042) | Ecteinascidia turbinata endosymbiont from Florida, USA - Sample 2 (SPAdes) (version 2) | ecosystem: Host-associated > Tunicates > Ascidians > Unclassified | place: Key West, Florida... | reverse complement strand
AGTGATACATGCGCAGAGGCAGTCAAAGGCATAACATCCCCGTTGGTGTGAAAACCATCGGAAGCTTCCTTTGGCCGAACAGCTAGGGGCGAAGCAAACCGATCCAAAACTGCCACTACATTCCCACACTTGTTTGATGTTTTCGTTTTATAGTGCAATGAAACTAAATACATCATTAAGATTCAAAAATGAGTTTGCAATGCTGTTAAAAACGGCTACTTTTCAGGTGCATTCCCACACTCCTTTCTCTAGCACTCCACCCAGTGCCCGACTAAGGTAGCACGGGGCCTGTAGCATTTCGAGAGCGTGAGGCCCTAACTTAAAAAAACACCTCAACATCTGCTAAAACAAAGTGTGTGGGCAAGGCATCCGTGCTACTAGCTTTATTCACTGCATGCTCTCTCCAGTTCGCATCATGAAATGACAGGCTTGAGTGCATCGTGCTGACCGCCAGTGTTGCCAGATGGTTGTGACCTAAATCGTCGAAATGGTGTCACAAAAACTTCTAGATTCTGCTAAAAGCCTTGTCATACATTTCAGCTAAAATCTGCCAAAAGCAGTGAAATTCTGTTAAAAATCTGTTATTTTTAAGATGTAAAGAAACGCGTAAAGTCATGTAATATATTAATTTTTCGTCTTGCACTCGCTCTCAACAAACATGGGCTAAAAATGCCGGTCTTGACCAATACACTTTTCTGCCCACAATTTTCTTTCAGTCAACATTTTGAGCAACGTAACTGCAGCTTACCTCGTTTTTTTGTATGACACAGTTTTTGACAATCTCTTTCAAATGATTGCATGTTTTTATACAGTAGAATAAGGCTCAGCGATAAACAACCTGAGCATAACTTCAGATCTACAACTTTCTAAATCTGGTCTTTGTAACTTAAAACTTTGCGTTGCATCAGGGGGACATGCAAAAAGCTCTTTAGTCTTATCTGAGTGCTTTTACTACCGGTTATGCTTTTCAAGCTCATAATGTTTTGCTATGATTGCATTATTGCAAACTTCGCAAAAGGCTTTACTTGAATCAGCAGGATAGGTAGTAGGCATTGAGCCAACTTTTAAGTTCTAAATCTTGCAACCATATACGTCAAAACTTTTGGCAGCTTCGGTTCAACAAGAAGTTTTTTTACCAGACATTGCTACTTACTAGTGTAACTGAACCACTTGGAAATATCGTGTCGTTGGATAAAAACATATTCTACCAATGTTTTCTTTTGATCTAACGCCCTCACTAAGGACACAATCAAATAATTTAAGCTTCACCAAGCTATCTAATTACTTGTTACTATGATACAATTATCTGTTTGAAGCAGCTTCGTTGCATCATAATAAAAATTCTTAATAATTGCAGGCAGCTGGTTGTGCTTTGTCCTGGTGTTACCCAATTGAAAACGTCATAAAGACGAGAAGTATATTTTTTGATGAAGAAGGTGTAAAGTTTTCATCTTGAAGGACTGTTGAAACAGGTTTTTGGTCTGAAATTTGCTACCTGCTAAACCTGCCAAACGGTTGGTAAAATCCCACTAGAAAATTAGCCAACTGCTACATTGAAAATTTTACAGTTAACAGTGAGAAAATCCTGCTGGATTTAGCAGCAAATTAGCTTCAATCGCAACACTGCTGACCGCAATCTTATGCCTTTTGTTACGTAGCTGTAAAAAAAGAATCAAACAAGAATTTCTGGGCACAGACAGCGTTAAATTGAAAACCTTCGCTTACTACTTACGGAAAATTTAGCAAAATACTGATTTCTTAGACTGCAAAAAATCTTATATATAAAGTAATAAATAAGACTTATTGCAGAAGACCGCAGGGCCCCAAAAGCGCGGGGCTCGTAGCAATTGCTACATTTGCTACTATTGTTAATCCGGCACTAACTCCACGCTTGTACAACCCAGACAAGTTCCACCTAGGATAATGCGTTGTGCGCATGACATACCTGCATAAGCTATCAAATTATTTTTGGTATATTGCGTTGCAGCACATATATGAGTTCTCGCGGCAGAGCGGTTGAGAACCCTGTGCTACGATATTATTGCTTCAACATGCAGCAAAACTGAGTCGGAACGTTGCTGTTGCTGCCACATGTTGCTGCCACATAATTCACAAACGAAAAGTTGAGTAAAAAGAATGCACAGAACTTTTTAGACGGAAGAAAACGCGTATCATGAGTGCCTTCGATGGTTACGATGGGACAATACAGTATGAATAAGAGAGCTTGGTGTGAAAATTTTGAAAAGGCCCATGAAAAATAAGTTTTGCGCTGACTTAACAATGTTTGTGAAGTAGGTATAGATGTAATGACATCGACACGACAATCTCCACCCAAACGTTTTAAATTTTAAGTTTTGTTTCTTTAAAGTTTTCTGAAGATGAAGAAACTTTTGTTATACACTAGATCCTTGTGAAGTTCAACTGGCTATAATGGCAGTAAAGGCAAAGAAGTGAACATGCCTCAGGTGGCACTTTCCCGGGTGGCGATCGTCCTAGTTGGCGGTAGTCATGTAGCAGTTGTCCTGGAAGGAAATTGTCCTTGGTGGCACTTGTCCTAGGAGGCAGTTGTCCGGTATCAAGCTAAATTTCTGACCTCTGCGAAATTTCTGACCTATTATTATTTGTCTGTTATTTTTCTTGTCAGGATAAAGAAATAAAGTTGGGCAATTACTTTTTTGATATGTATGTGTTGTATAAATTACTGTAAAATATTTTGGTTAGATGTCAGGTATCCACAACAAGCTGTAGTACAGGAATAACTTTAGCCACTCAAATTGTTCGGACTTAGTCTTTGACCACAATTATTTTTCTTTTTCTCACCCTAACCCAAACCCTAACCCGACACACTTACCTAAACACGAATCCCTAAGCCTTAATCATCAGTTTCCTCAGCGAATTTGATATGTAGAGTATTACTCCATGCATGCGCACATGGCGTGAAGTCAGAAATTTCGCTTTGGCACCGGGTGGCATTTATCCAGATGGGTGCAGTCCTATAACCCACTTGTTCAATATGCATTTGCAAATACTTTCAAGTGATTTTCTGATAGAAATGTTTGACCTCCGGGGCAAAGAGCTGAAATACCGGAAGGATTTGCTCCTGAATCATTACAAAAAGTTATTGCAAAGTCCTATGAAGTTGCAGAACATTTGTGGGCAATGTTCCCTCTAAGCTGCGCGCCTGAGCGGCCGCGAAGCTGCTAAGATCCTTATGCGCAGTCTCCACTACCCGCTAACCGCCCGCTGCAACAGATTTTAAAATTGTGATTCAGCGCACCCGCTTGTTTTTTCCGCGCAGCATTATTAAATATTGGAGGGAACATTTGTGGGTAGACTTGTTAAAACTGAAGTCACGAACCAGTTACGTAAGATGCTTCGCAGTCGTATACCCAAGGCAGCAGTGCACACGACTGCAGTTAGGATAAACTAACTGGCAGCAATTCGTCATCCTTCCACAAACATTTTACTACTGGGAAAGGATTTATCTGCTTACAGTAGTATAACCCAGTTCAACCTCACACGGAAATGCACGGCAGATCAATCGTTTCATTTCTACGACTGTTGCTTAGCTTCGAACTGAATATTTGACCACCACGACCACGGTCTGAGAAGATTTCAGGCAGGATCCGAGCAACCACTGGCATGTGTCGTCATCAAAAACTCCCATTACCCGGCCGTCAAGAACAACAAGCCACCTCATCATGCATTTGGGAAATATTGACTGCATGCTAGAAGGCTTCTAAATTATCGTTTAAAATTTTGCTGGCTGAAAATTATCTGCTGCCTATGTCAATCAAACAAACTTGAACGTGAAATTGAACACACAACCGAGGGGCCAAACTGGGGGCCAGATAAATCCCACGCAGCCACTCCCCTAAAATCGACACTGCAGCATAACCCTAAGTGTTACTGGCTTGACGGTAGATGTGTCCTTGTCATTTTTCCACCTTAGTGTTCCCAAACGGATGAATGACAAAAGATGTTCGCACGAAATGTTTAAGATGTTTGCTGTGGAGAGAATTACTTTTAACTTCTTCCACCGTTTTTTCTTGTGTCCCAATGTGGTGCTTTTCCCCAATCGGTACATTTTTCCTGAAAAATCCTTTCTGTGTTGGACTTCTTGTTGTTGGACAATTCATCGCCACAAATCAAGCAAAGGGCAATCCTTTGCTATTTGATGCAAATATAAACGTCCATTCATTCTTAAACGGAAAAGGACTATTTGGCGCCGAGTTGTTTTGGTGCTGAGCTGCTAACACTCGTGCTTTCCTTAACATTAAAAAATCTTTCAGTTTTCTGTTAGAGTTCATGCTAGTAGAAATGGCTGAAAAAATTATTGGCAAGAAGGATAAACCAACGTTTTTCCACGATGATTATCTATACCTTTTAGACAAATGTAGAAGCAATCATTTGCTCATAGCAAGCATCGCGTCCTTTCTTTTTGAAACAAAAAGAGCGTAATGCTTGTTATATGAACAGACGATTGCTGGGAAAGCTCCGAATCAAAAACTCCTTGTATAAATTTAGGCTGAGGAGCGCTTTCTAAACATCGCGAAACATTTTGACTCAGGGCCACCACTTGAATATCTGCGAGGTCTAGCCAGGGCTGCGGAGCCAACGTAAAAAGGACATGGCTCCGGTTCCGGACCTCTTGGTTTTCATAAGTGCAGCTCTAGCTCCGGAGGTTTCTCTGGCTTCTGTTCGTTTTACACATTGATATTTTCAATTGTCTTAGTGTGCCTAAGTTGAATGGAAAATGAAATATATCAAGTTCACAAAACTAAGAGAACATACAAAACTTATTTGCGTAAGTTATTCTGGTAGTTTTTTGCAACTAGTGCTCTTATCATGAGGAAATCAGCGAAAAAACAACAATCACAAGTTCAGACGATTCAGGGAACAGTTACAAGCAGAAACGTAACTCAAGATAACGATAATATAAACAAATTCTGGAAAGGCAGTCGCTGGTTTTGCTGATAATGCTTGGTGACCTTCTGGTTTGCTGTTTCTCACGATCGGAATCAAGAAAACGGTTGTTTGGAAAATTACATCTGTGTCCAAGCATTTAGACACAGTCCAGTCCCAATCGAACAAGTGTTTTTCAATCGTTGCATGCTTTGCGACCCAGTGGCGTAACTGACCGGGCGCAGGGGAACGAGTCTCCCCCACTGGCAATCTAAATGTAAAAACTGTGCCCACTTTAGCTTACATTTTGACATTCAGTATTCCTTTTTGTTTTTCAGTAGTTTGTTGTTTTTGTGTTTTTCGGGGTGTTTTTGTTTTTTTAGCTAGCATAGACATCCATGACATCCGGATTCACTATCATTTCTTAACTTTTTTTCTGAGTGTTAGCTAGTTGCTCCGCTTCAGCTAGGTGTTGCCTCCCTGGCTCAAACCTCTAGTTGCTCCACTGGCTTTGCCTGTTACTGTCTTGGGGATTCGATGATTCGAGAGATAACAGCTCTGTCTAGCCAAACCATGCAAAGAGCCAAAACACATAGCCGATTTGTTGATGTTTTAGATCATGTAGCAGATGAAATTCGAAGTAATAAGGCAAGAGTCACCTTTCAGTTAGATGAGTCAACTAACGTGTCGAACTGCATGTATTTGTTGGTTTACTGTCGATATATACATGCAGCTGAGTTGAAAAAAGAGTTCCTGATATGCGAAAGTCTAGAGAGGTCTAACGAAGTGACTGATGATCAGTAAGAAATGAATAACTTCTTTCAACAAAATAAACTCGTGGAATCACGTTGGCTTGTTATGCACAGACAGCATCCTCTTTTATGCTTTAGTGAAATCAGTTTTTACAAGTTTGGTGAATAAACGGGCACTGCACGTCATTCTACTTTTCGTGTTCTTTATCGACACGCACTGGCGAGTCAAACCCTTCCAGAATATTTCAAAACAGTTTTGAAACACGTAACTGAATGTGTGAATTTTATCAGGGAAGGGACTTGACTTTTCAAAGTGCCTGATAAAGATGAATTGATTGATCTTCAATGCTTTATTCCAAATTCATAACTTGTAACTGTGACTTTTCTAAATTTTGGTGTCGATTGATCGAAGAGTTTCCAACGCTGTCGAAACGCGCATTTGAAGTTATTATACCTGGTGTTGAGTGGACCACTCAGCAACAAGAGCCACCTTAGCCCTGGTCCACTTAACCTTTTCAAAATACTTATCTGTATGAGGCAGGGTTCTCCTCAGTGATGACCGTAAAAACAAAACATCAATCTCAATTGATCACTACGGTTGACATGACAGTATCTCTTTCAACCACTGTTCCAAGAATCTCAGATATTGTGCGTAGAAAACAAGCACACAAAAGTCTAACTGGGTGACTGACTGGGTTGAAATTGTTTCTCATCTTTCAATAAAAGAAAAATTTATACGTGGTTGTGTATTCCTTTTTCCAAACGTTTCGCAGCTTGACTCAGTGATGTGCTGGTTCGAATAAAACTGTTTTTAGAATTTCAACAACCTCAGCGAATCACTTCTTATCACTTCTCAAAAGTATTCATGTTTGCTTGTAAAAGCATTTTATTGAAATTTCATCTCAGAGACTAATAAGTTTCGTACAAGCATGACCCTAAAATTGATTCCAGCAAGCACAAAAATTCATGGATCTGAGTGTGTTACAACGTTCGTCCAAAACCTACAACGGGCCCTTTCCAGAAAAGTCATGCCTTGGCACATTAAAAGTTGATGGGGGTAAAATCGATTTTTTTTATTTTGTCAAAGGGTAAATGAGATGGAGAAGGTTAAGAACCACTGAGCTAGGAAAAGAAGGAAGAAGAATCTATTCCCAGTGATTGTGAGGTTTGTTTCATGTAAAAAGAACTGACAAATGGGTAACCATCTAATCTCTTCACACATGGAATTGATGTTGATGCTAAACAGATGGGCTGGGAAAAAGTATTCAACAACTAACTCTACCGAACGGATATCACTTTACAAGTTGAGCTATTAGAACTGCATGATGCATCTGAAACTGTCAAACGATAAATGACTATATACACATGGTCTTCAAACTGCCAGAAGGCGAGAAGCAAACTACATATGTAAGTGGGATGCTTTTGTATGTTGCGCTGCTTTGTTTGGACGACAAGATCAATCAGAAAAAAATGACGAAGTGGTGTTCAGGCACCTCAAATACAATATAGGCTACACGATTTTCTCAATCACTACATGAAACAATAACAAAAACTGCAAACGCTCATTGTGAATGAGTGTTTGCATTATTTTCTGAATTCCCCAAATCTTGACTTCAGGCAGGGGTGATGGATATTTGTATATTAGGAGAGGCAAACGAGGCTGTAAGCTCCCCTTCTTACTGCCTCATTTTTCAGAGCTTCCGTGGGGACCCCATCCGCATATATCTTTTGCAATTTGTTTTGAACCTATGAAAAATAAATGTATGAACAATTCTAGAGCCATATTTAATTTAAGCTCTGAAGCAAGTCATGTTTTTCAAAATGAAGCAAAAATTATGTGCAAATGCGCCAAAGGGGGCTCCTCAAGAACTTGCTTTGAAACCCTTTTCTGAAAGTCTGTCTCTAACTCCTAAATTCTAATATCCACCTCTGACTTCAGGCCCACCATTTTATTTGCTATTTATAGATTACGTCCCTGGTTTAGTGTCATAAATTTTTTTTTCTGATGATTCACCATTAGTACTGAGTGCCAATAATTTGGAAAAACTACAAGATTCAGTTACTGGTAAAATGGCTGAAGTAACTGACACGTTGGTTGTAGAAGCCAACAGGCAAGGTAACAGTTGTGAATCTTGGCTACAAGTAAGCACAGGACAGAAATGGGGAGGCTGCGTAAACTTGACTGAGGGTAATGACGTCAAAAATATTTTGAAAGTAGATAACAATTCCATTCCTGTAGGTTTAGTTTTAAAACATCTGGGACTGTGTTACATGTTGGTGAAAGCAAACAAGATTTTGCAGACAGGTTGAAATGATGTATAAACCGCAAAAAAGTTACAGTACACTTGCTAATATAAAAAGACCTAACAGACATTGCGAAAGTCTTTTTTGATATTCTGCAAACATAGCGCCCCAGAATTCCACGAATACGTCGACAAGAGACAACTGTCCAGTGCCGGAGGAAGGGCCCCGCTCCCCCCAAATCTGACTGAGGACCTTTGCTAGGGTTGGGGGGGGCATATACAGTAGATACACCAGAATTGAACACACCAAAAACTGATCTTACAAATTTACCCTTTCAAAATTCACATTTATCTAATACAGGGTTCTCAAACACGTTGCCCACGAGGGCATTTTTTTCACTCGGCCAGCGAGTGAACAATTAAACGAATGTAGAGACGACTAGAAACGATTTGCCAACAACGCACCACAACTTTCGCAGGAAATCAGATGTAAAAATGGTTTCTAGTAAGGTTCAGGTATCGTAATTGTTGCGTCAGTGTCATAATGCGGTCCTCTTTTTATTTTATCAGTCCCCGTTTGGCCCTCGGAGCAATTTGAGTTTGAGATCCCTGAGCTCGTACATCAGAACCTATGTTGTACCTTCCACTATGCAGGAATAGAATAGCCAGTTTACAAAGTATGCAGTCAGGTAAAATCGTATTCGTAGCCCGCGCCTGTAATATCCAGTGCATCTTGCATCAAAGTTGTCCAGTGAAAACTCAACACAATACTTCATTACACCAATGAGAAATTTAACCAGTGGCATTGTATCTTTCATAATAGTGCAGGTATTTTATCCAATGAGCAATCGTTTCACAAAAATGTTTCGTAGGCTTTATCACAAGATGACGCTAATTTTATTCACATTGTGAAAATTAATATTGTGTGTTTGTCTGCAATAGTTTCCCTGTTTTTCAACGATATTCCATAGAGAGGTGAATCGCCTTACTTATATTCGAGTTAGTATTATAGAAAAATATTTTATTCTTTGTTTTTTTTATATTTTATTCGTGGTAATATTTTTTTCTTCGTGTTTGCCTATGTGGTCTTGTAATGGAAGTTTCACTGCTATTATGCTAGTTAGGATAATCGTAGCTTAACTATTCGTTGCATCAAGCAAATTATTTACAGTTCTGGTGTGAATTCAGGAAAACAGCCTAATGTTAAATGATAAAGTTATCCTTAAATGATAAAGTAGAGCAGTCCTTTATAAAGTTATCGACTACTTTTCGCGCTTGCATAATGAAATTTTATTTGATTAATCATTTCAATTACGTTTACGCTCTTGTAGTTACTATCTATTTTGGCTGTTTGATTTTGAAAGACTACCTCTAAAATTTGATTGACAGTACTGCTATAAATGTTGACCTCTTTGAATTCGTCGCTGTCTTTCAAAATCACTTTTTTCATTAATGCGTAGCTTTTGCATTGTTGCTATCTATCGCCATTTCGTATCTCTTCTTATTTTTCCTTTAAAAATAACCTGTCGTATGATAGGTGGAAAGGGTAGGATGTTTCCTAATAAATTCACACCCAATAAGCAAAAACTTTGATGAAAGAATGCCTGATGGCAAACACGCAATATGTTCGTTAGATCTTCCGATTTGTTATTATTGTACTGGATATCAGTGGCGTACAGTTGCCATTTTGGTAGGGTGTTCACCAGGCTAGCAACCAGCACAAAACTGTGAAGGTTCACTAGCCGTGGTGGTTAGTCGCCTACCACAAGCCATTCGAACACTTGAACTGATTGGCAGTTGATCATAATAATCAAACCACGCGCAGCATGTGCGCTAGAACGCGACAGCATCGGGCACGAACAAGAATTAATTAATTTAATTTCTCGTGACAAAATCTTTTCAACTGAAGTCACTGATAAGAAATAAATAGCATTATCGACATAGAATCATCAATCTACTGGCTTACGTGTTAGGTAGCATCCGTTTTTCGACTGCTATCAACGTTCCACACTTTAGCGTTAGGCTACTTTGCACGTGAGCCTAGGCTCACCACTACTAAAGTCAGTAATATTCAGCTTCGTGCATTCTCATTTTAAAAAACGTCCAAACTGTTACAGTAATCATCACACTAACAAAACACACCACCTACCTCGCCAAAGTAGGCTATTTCAATCTGTAACAAAACCTATCTCTGCAAGTCCACTACAAAGAATCCAGCCTACTGCCCAGCTAACAGCTTGCTTCTACTTTACAGATTAAGCGGAAATGCTAGCAAAACAACGCATGACGTAAGCAAGTTTTTCAACAGGCAAGTTTAACACCCTGGCTGCTTGAAAAGCGCTATAGTTTGGCTCCACTGGCTTATTCTTTTCTGTATTTGTTTAGTTAACTTCGGGTGTTCTTGAACAACCTGCAGTCAAGCCTGAGCAGACAAGCAAAAATCGTTTGGCCGCGTTAAGAAATATATCCGCTGCATGAGAAAACAATACAAATAAAGGCAGTTCTTGGCATTAATCGCTAACGAATGCCCTACCATCGATTTTTTAATTTTTTTTTATTTCCAGGTGTTCACTGCACACTTTGAACACCCTGAATATCCGCCACTGCCGTAGATATTAGGCAGCCATTCTCATGTCATCGGTATACACATAAATTGAAACATGTTTTTATAAGCATTTTTTAAAATTAATTGACGTTTCTGTTTGTATAAATATCATGTGTTAAATACAATTATTGTATAGAGGGGCCCCCAAAGTACCGGTTTGGGGAGGGGTGCCCAAACCACTTAGCACCGCCCCTGCAACTGTCATATTGATTTGGGGGATGAGTGCCAAATATCGGAGTATCCCAAGTCACCGAAGTTCAGTGTCCGCTATTGGAAGTACAGTGAGGTGTTAAGGTATTTAGCGAGATTTAAAAAATGACAAATCATTTCATTAAAGTTCTTATGTTATTATTTTTTCTGACCTGCGTAATGTTTATGTCAGGTTTGGAGCACATTTTGCACAGAGCTCTTCCACATGCAATGCAAACAGCAAAGGAATCAAATGCGTTCAAGAATCCAAACGCCAAAGATATGCAAGCCAGCACAGACATCAGTTTCTGGGAAAATATGTTCTCGTTAATTTGGCAATCGCCGTACACGAAAGGAAGCAATACGTACAGCAACTAGAGAAAGCTATAAAGAACATTCTGTAAACATTTCAGAGAAAAAGTAAGTCCTTTGTAGTTATTCTTTTGAAAATAATTGAAACTGCAGAATTGTTGAAAGGTTTGCGTTTTTTAAATTTGCATTTTTTATCTTGAAAAATAATTAAAACATTCATGAAAAAAATAAAGTAGAAGTCCTGAGCACACATGATAATACGTACGTTATTCTTAACACACAAAGGAACTGAAAAGAATTTGTTTATCTATTTGTCATTTACAGTTATTAAGAACTTACCGGAGCATACTCACCGCTTCATTACATTTTATCTGATCATTTTCGTCAGAGTTACTTTCATTTGAGTCATTGGCGCTCTTTGTTACGTCAAAACATTCTTTTGTGTCGTATTTGGTAACGTCAGGGAGAATAAACGAACATAGCATAACGGAAAGACAAAGAGAAATGAAACCAAATATGAGGTAGAAGGAAATCTGCAAATAATACGTCAATATTTTCAGTGAACACAACGCAACACCGATTGTAACCAAAAACATGAACACATTTTTAAGTGATAGGCCTATGGGCCTCGCTGGGCATGATGAAATTACTTGCTACGTAACAAAAGTAAGTCAATAGCAGTGAACTGGCAAAAGATGTTCGGATTAATCACTTAATCTTGAACTTTCCGTAAACAGTAGTCCATCATCTTTTTGCAACGGAATGTGAAGCAATGAGCTGCGTATTAACGATTGCTTAACACCAGTGTAATATTCACTACTCAGCAGTCGCTTCTCGTTTGACGAGTCGGAAATAGTGTATCGCCGAGTGCGCAAGAGCCGGCGACAAAACATCAAGAACAATTTATAGTACCGCTCCATTTTTTCCGCTGCTTGCAGCGACTGAACCGATGATGGCTGTCATCAAATACTGAAATACAATATGGGAAACTTTAAGGATTTTCACCATAAACAGCATCCTGCGCAAAAAGCAATAACGAAGCTTCATTGTTGTCAACTTTCTTAAAAATATAATGAGGCTGCTTTCTGAGGTCTGGATGAAAACGCGGGTATGTTTGTTTGTTACTCTCGAAAATTTATTCATAATTTCACGTCAATTAGTTTTAGGCTCATTTTGGAAACAGCGCTGCCTGCTCGTAACATTTTCATTTTTGGCAAAACTTGTGTCAAAAATCTTTAATATCTGACATACACGAGTTTTCAGACCTCAACAAAGAGCTAAAACTTCATTTTTTGGTGGAAGTGAAGACTTAGTTGATAAATGGTTTTGTGTTTTTTTTAATCATTGCCTAAATATCTTTCAAAAGAAGGCATCTTCTGAAAAATAGTCTCAAAACATTATTCAAATTTGTGATACTTCATCACTGTTGCAAATCTAACTCTCTTCGTATTTCACAAACTTTTAGTTTCCTGCAACCTTCGCTTTTTCACAAACTTTTTAGTTCGACTCACCACGGCTCCTACCCACAAAGGCATCATTGTTCGGAAATAAAAGGGAAGTTGATCGTCGTCTACCGCTTCACTGACGGCGAAACCGCAAACGAGTTCGACGATTCCGCAGAACAACTGAACCGCCGCGAACTGAAAATAAATCCCGGAAAGCAAGTATTTTTTAACAATTTTATTTTTTGTTTTTGCAATTGAACGTTTTGTTATTGGGAAGTATTTCATCTACTCCAAATAACATTGAGTGTAAGCTCATGAAAAGAACAAGCATTATAATATATTTGAAGTTTAACAACCTGTCATTGACGAACTTACATTTTTTCAGGCTGAACGAACAAACGAGAACAAATTGCAATGATGCCAAGAGTCATGGCGTGAGTAGCAACCGTTCAAAATTACGCAGTGAAAGAGGATAGTGCTGCAGCACTTCAAGAGCTGCGCATAAGTTCGGAACGTTGCTATCTGTTTCGCATTTCTACGAGCGATTCCAAACCAGCTCACTATCCTGACAGGTTGAAACTGCGACGCCGCTTGGCTCTGTTCAGTGCCCATGAATATTCATTGCCGGACTACATTTCCGCAAAAGTTGCATTTTCATTTGAGGTTAGAATAAAACTGAAAACAAGATGAAAATTTAGACAGATATTTCCCGATGTTACCGCTGCTGAAGGACATTTTTATTTCTTTCTCCAACATTCTGGAATCTCTATCATGTCAAGATCAACAAGCGACGATGCTTTGTATCATCGTTGAGTGACGCCGCCGTTTCATTCATCGCAGCATTGACCGGCTTGTCTCTCATCGCTCGTGGAATGCGATTCAAACAGCGGTGTTCGAAACCTGCGTCATCAGAGGTTTCACCCACGCCACACCCACATCTATGTCACACCCACATCTGTGCCACACCCATATCTGTGCCACACCCACATCTGTGCCACACCCACATATGTGTCTACCAGAAGTTCCATCAGAGATTCGACATTCCTGTTCTTTGACACAAGCATTCTGCAAGTAACGTTCGTGCAAGTAACGTAAAGCTGTAATTTTCTGGTGTTCCTTGCTTGCGACGGAAATAAAACCCAAAAAAGTGAAGAAACCTATCAAGGCAACACTACAAAATCTTCCAGCCTTCTCCACTTCCTATTTTACAGAAAAACGCAGTTTTAGTCGTATTTGGTGTTGGTCGTTCTGTTCAAAAATATTTCTGATTTGAAATAATAATTAGGAACTGAACTCTGATGTGTTCAAGCGACCGACCAGCTATGCTGAGTGAAACAACACGAGGAAGTGCTTCTGACAAAAATTGTTTCTTGCTTCGAGAAACTTTGCTTGATAATACTCAGATATCGCAAACACATCCCTGCACAATTCTGTGGTTCCTTTCTTTGTTAGAACTGCAGAGCCACTAAAAATTGGATAGATCCAGTGGAATGATATTAACTTTGCAAGAACTTTGAACAACTCTATAGTGACATTGAAAAAACAAGAGATGCAAATTTCACGGCCATCGCACATCTGAGTTTGTTTCCTGAGAAGACAGAGGTTTTCTTTGTACAGGACTGACTATCAAAAGACAAGTTTCCAAGAATACAGAGACATTACGTCATTCGTCTGGATCTGTTCATTCTGTCTCAGACCGTCCATTTATTATTATTATTATGAGGGGGGAATGGCACTGTATGACTGCGAGGTCTTGTAGTGCTAGGGCAGGAGTAAAGAGAATATTTACGCGTATGCCTGACTCTCGCAAAAAAGCTTCCACATGCTTCGCAGCAGCTGGGCTACGTAGGATTTCTGGGGTGAAAAACTTTATACCAAGATCTTCGACTGCGTGTTTCAGACGTCGTCGCGCCTCTGAGAATTTGGTACAAACTTCAGTAACGTATTCTACAGTTTCTGATACCTCACACCGGTCGCAGAGCCCGTCAGGATGAAGATCAATACATGACATATGATGATTTAGGTGACAGTGACCTGTGCACAAACGAAGGATTATAGCAGAGAGGGAGTGGGTCGACAGAGAGGACCGCAGCAGGGCAGGAAAGATAACTTTTTATGCATTTCCTCTTGTATCGGTCTGGTATTGAATTTCCCACGCGTGGAAAGAGTGCTGACACAGATATGGCAGCATATCAGTAAAGTTCAATCCGGTGTTTACCCGTTTGTAGTGAACACGTTTGGGTGGATTGGATGATGGTTTGGCAGGAGAGAGTTTTGCCAATTGATCAGCAATTTCATTTCCTGGGATGTTTTGGTGGCCCGGAACCCAAAGGAAACGGACCTCGTATCCCGAAGCTGAGAGTGTGGAATAGAGGAGGGCAATTTTATTTGCGAAGCTATGCTTTTTCCAGGTCCAATTAGTGATCGATTGTAAGGAGCTGAAACTGTCTGTGACAACAACTACCTTAATAATTTTAATGAGTAAGCCAGGTACAATGCGTGAAGAATGGCGAAGAGTTCAGAGGTGATGGAGGAAGAGAAATTGTTTATTGTAATAGAATATCGTAGGCTCCTATCCGCTATGTATAAACCGCAACAGGCTCGTTCAGAGGCTTTTCATCCGTCTGCATAGATTTTAACAAACTGATCATAGATATTGTGCAGATGCAAAGAGAAAACCGGGGCAACGAATGCAGATGCCGTCTGACGGACAAACTGTAAGAGAGTGAGGTCGATGACGGGTTTTCGTATCAACCAAGGCGGAATATTCGGGATGCGCACCGGAGTGGCGGCGAAAACGGAAGGATCTACCTCAGTCTTTGTGAAAATATTAAAAGAGCAGAAACAGGCGAGTCACGAAAACGTTCCTGCCAGCAATCCTCAGTTAACGACAGGGCTGGATGGTCACTGAACGACAAGAGACGGGCTTTAAACTTCAGGCACAGGAAGTTGTGCTTGATGTTCAAAGGCATTTCATTGCACGCGTGATGAAGGCTAAACACTGGAGTGCTGACCATGGCTCCAGTACACAAGCGCAGTGCATCATTTTGGATCTTTTGTAATGGTTTTGATAGACTGGGAGACGCGATAAAATTGGCCTCCATACCATACTCTATTACAGACCTAACCAGCGACCTATAGACAGTAAGTAATGGACGTTTACCTGCACCTCAGGACGTACCTTTCAACATCCTAATAACATTGAGCCGAGCCACAACTTTCTGCATATGCGTCGAGTAAGAACTGTTGCGATCGGAAATCCCGAACGTCATGTGCGCAAAGCTTCGCACTGTGGCAGCAAGCAACAATAGAGATCATGCTCACAATCTCTCTTACTATTGCTTGCTCGCGCTACATATATGATGGTGTTATTCTTCACGCACATCCCGTTCGTGGTGAATCACACAATCAACGCAACACCACCGGAGAGGTTGCAACAGAACCGTTTCGTTGAAACGTTAACCCTAAGTACTTGTATTCATTTTTTAGTGGAAGGCGGGTACCGTTCTGCAGACGCAAGGAAATAGGTCCTGGATTGTGTTTCCTTGTAAACAGGACAGCAGCAGATTTGGTGCTAGACAGTTTGAAACCACAGTCTTCACACCTTTTGCACACTTTTGTTAAAGAACGTTGACACAGCCGGTTTAAGAGGCTTATATCAGAGCTACATTCCCAGAAGCAAAAGTCATCCGCGTACAGGGCAGCATGTGAGGTGATTCGCTTTGGGAGATCGTTCATCATCAAAGAAAAGACTATGGGGCTAAGGACGCTGCCTTGCGGAGTATCGTTTTCTAGGCGTTAAGTCATGGATAAAGTAGAGCCAATGCGGACTTGGAAGGTTCGATTGGAACGAAATGAGCGGATGAAGTGAAACATTTGACCTGCAATGCCATAGCTAAGCAGCTTGGATAGAAGAACCTTTTTGTTCACCATGTCGTAGGCCTTTTCTATGTCAATAAAGACAGACAAAACGTTGTGTTTGTTCACCATGGACTTGTAGATTGCGTCATGAAGACGGAGAAGATGATCCGTTGTTTTGCGGCGCTGTCGGAAGCCGGACTGCGCAATATGAAGAACTTTATGATACTCTAAAAACCAGTTGAGGTGACACACAATCATTTTTTCGAAAAGCTTACAAACATTGCTGGTCAGGGATATTGGGCGGTAGGAAGACGGTAAGTGCGCAGGTTTGTTTGGCTTTGGAATAGGGACAACAATGGAGTGTAGCCAGGGTGGAGGAATTTTGCCGGTGAACCAGGTTTTGTTAAACAACTGTAGCATGACTTCCACATATTTTATGGACATATGTTTAAACATTTCGTAGCAGATGTTGTCTGGTCCGGGTGTAGTGTTCTTAATGTCATTGATAGCGGAGGGACGTTCATTAATGGAAAAAGCCTAATTTAGAGCTGGATCCATTGGCGTCGTATGGGACATCGCATTTCGCAATAGTCGCGCTTGGATTGGTAGGGTCACGTTGACAAAACGCGGCTGATAATTTAGACAACTGCTGGATAAAGGGAACTGGTTTGCGAGGATGTTGGATTTGTGTTGTTTATTTTTCGCAGAAATACCTTGGCCATGCAACGTTGGGATGAAATAACTGGAGCGGTGACCGGAGAAGCTTTTGATTACCTTCCAAACTTTGAGATATTAGTGTTGGATATGAGCGATGTGCAAAATTGCGCCAGGAGGACGACTTTGCCTCTAGTATAACCCTTCTAGCCCTGGCTCTGCACCGTTTGGAAATAATAATATCCCTTAAAAGCCAAGTCCGTTTCATTCTGTTGAAGGCATGCTTTTTCTTTTTCACAGCAACGTCGCACTGCTTATTCCACTATGGAACAGCGATTTTAAGAGACTTCTTGGATTGTGGACTAGCTTCCAGAGCAGCTTCGCGAACATTAGTTTCAAAGAGGCAGTAGGCGTAGCTCAGTGAGATGGAGAAAGAAGTAAAAGTTTGATCGCAGGCGGCGCTAAATTTCTGCCAGTCTGCTTTGGAGAAGTTCCATTTCGGGACACCATGGTCTTCCGGTGTGGTGTTCGCATTGACATTTGTTAGAACAATAGAATGGTAACTGCCCAAGAATTCGCTTGTTACTGTGCATGTCCAGAGGGAAGCGCATGAGCTACAGACAAAGACCAAGTCTAATAGGCTCCATGCATTACGTCCAGTGAGTGAAAAATGCATTGGCGTAGTAGTGTTTAGGACAACTAAATCGTGTACGTCGAGAGCCTCTACCAAAGATCTGCCACTACAGTTTGTGTACTCGCTTCCCCACATCCCGTGGTGAGTGTTAAAATCACCAGAGAATAACTTTTGCAAAGTTGGATAAAAAATCAAGGGAGGTGGAGGTCAAGGGGTTGGAGGTGGGGTTGTAAATGTTAAAGATGGAAAAACCGTGTACAGCAATGCCTAGAACTTCAAGATTGCTGCTGGCATGAAGAGTGACATCAATTGTACGAGCCTATGCATGAAAAGCGACATCAATTGTACGAGCCTATGCCCTTGTACGAGCCTACGCACTTTTCAAGGCAGTTATGAATAAACACAGGGCTATAAGCTTTTAACTCCCTTCCTGTCTTGCTTTCTAAAACAACCGGGAGCAAATCTACGGCTTTGTTCTGTTTGCTGCAACTTTCACCGGAGCCAGCAGTTGAATCGGTTTTCGATTTTCGCTTTCTCATGGCTCGGAAAGATTGAGCATCCCTATAATACTCCGACGTGTCTAGGTCATCTTCGTCCATCTCTGGGCGCGAAGCGCACCTGCCTTCTATACTTCGAGCACGTTCGTGGAAAATAATGGAATATCTCCACCCTAATAAGAAAACAAGTCACGCCAAAGAACAAGCGGAAAATGGAAAATAGAAAAATTAACGCCAAGACGAATTCATACGGCAATAAGCTCTCTACGCGGACAAATGCCTGTGATACTCAGAATCCACACGGACAAAACCTTTTGCTGAGATGACCACGATCAGAATCTGTAACCAACGAATCACAACAATAGCCTATCGAATAGAATGATCAGACCGTCCAGGTGAGCGAACATGAGTTCGAGGAATGTTGAAACTTTGCTTTGTGCCTTGAGGTTACAACGTTTGGTCTCATTGATAGCGCTGTTTGAATACGTTTGCTACTGCAAAACAATGTCTGAACCAATTAAGAACCTGACTGTAGCTGCATTGTCAGAGAAATTAGAAAAATTCATGGGAAATCTTCAAACTGTTCAGCAAAAGACCAATAGCTTCTGTCAATAATGATGAATGAAATACAGGAAATTCGAAAGAGTCAGGAATAATTGGGCAGCTTATATAAAGAAATTGAGGATGAACTGAAGACTATGCAAACTATCAGCATTAGATATAACTGCCACTTTTGAGCAGCATTACAAGGATAATCTCTCTATTGTTCATGAGAACATTGTAAGTCTGTCTAAACATTGATATAAACTAGAAAATTTTCTCACTCGGATATAGTCTGCTCCTGATATAATAGCTATTGCTGAAACTAGAATCAAGTACACTGTACCAATTATATATAATGTTAATCTGCAGGGTTATAAATTAATATATAGTGATACTCACACGAATGCTGGAGGTGTTGGTGTATATGTGAAAAACCGCATAGATTTCATTACGTTAAATAAGTTAGAAATTAAAAATTGTGATTGTGAAACTCTATGGATAGAGACAAGACTTGACAATAAAAAATATGCTGTTGGTGTCATTTACAGACATCCTGATCCTAATTTTAAGACATTTTCAGAAGAGCTATTCAGTATTTTACGTAAGCTGAATGCTAAGAAGTATACATTGTCTGTGGTGATTTTAATATCAATTTAATGCACTATTCCAAGGTCAAATGTGTTACTGATTATGTTGATATGCTTCATATGCTTCATAGTCTATCTTGCAACTTGCTTTATTGATAAACCAACTAGAATAACTAAACATTCAACTACTCTCATTGATCACATATACACTAATGATGTTAAACACAGCTTTGTTTCTGATATAATAATAGATGATCTTTCAGATCATTTACCAATTTTTGCAATTAGTAAAAAATAGCACCTCGAAAAGCACTTTCTAAAAGAAAAGTTATAAAAGGTCATGGCATCAATGCCGAACATTTTATTGCTCTCGTACAGTTTCAGTTAAATTCCAAATTAAATTTTGATCAGTCTACCTCCGTCAATTTGCAATTTGAGTTACTGCATGAAATGTTTCATACAGTGTAGAAGACCATGCCCTTTTACTCAATCCTTCACGAAAATAACAACAATTATCTGAAAAGCCATGGATGACTGCAACTATTCTTAAATTGATAAGAAAAAATAAAATCTTTCGTAAATTTTATAACAAAAAACAAACACATGCCTTCTCTGTTTACAAACAATTTCGAAATAGTCTTAATAGGACAATAAAGATAGCTAAATACAATCATCATGGGAAAATAATAAATCTTAATATAAACAATTCAAAAAAATTGTGGCAGACTCTTGGACGTTTGGTAAACTTCAAAAGCAAAACAAACAAAGTCCAAAAGTATAGTAAGTGGTCAGGGTGACATTATATGACCCTTTAAATATTGCAAATTTATTTGAAAATTATTTTAGTGAAATTGGTTCTAGAATGGTTGAAAAAATTCCTGCTCCAACTGGTATGCCTGAGCATACTGCTACTTTATGTCAATCTTTCTATTTACAGGAAACGTCAGAGGAGGAAGTACTACGTTTAATAGAGAATCTCTCAGAAGGTAAAGCTATTAATGAAAATGAATACCAACCAAGGTTATTAAGTTGTCCTAGTTTGTTCTAGCGTCAGTTCTTACACGTATTTTTAATAAGAGCATTAATGAAGGTTTATATCCTGATTGTCTAAGACTCTAAACGTGGCCGAAATTATACCTATCTATAAATCTGGAGAAAAAACTATTTGCTCAAATTAACGACCAATATCTATTTTACTACAGTTCAATAAAATTTTTGAATGAATTCTATATGACAGAGTGTACTTTTATTTACAGGAATGTAAGTTATTATCCAATTATCAATTTGGTTTCAGTCCTAAATCTGCAACTGCACATGCAGTTGATAGTATTTACTCCAATCTGTTGAGTAATGCTGAATGGATTATATTCTTGCTCCATATTTCTTGATTTGTCAAAAGCATTTGACAATGTAAATCATACCATACTATTTGATAAATTTTATCATAAATTTGGTATGAGAGGAATTCCCTTACAATTATTTTGTAGCTATTTGTTCAATCGCAAGCAATTTGCAAAGGTGGAAAATGTGCAATCTGGTCTTGTTGAAATTTCAAATGGCGTGCCACAGGGGTCTGTTCTGGGACCGCTATTATTTATCATGTAGACCTACATTAATGATTACCTACTGTGCTGCATCCTCTGTATTTCATACTACACTATATGCTGATGATACCTATCTTTGTCTATGTCATAAAAATCTTGACAATTTGCAGCATATGGTTAATGTGGAACTAATTAAAGTAGACAACCGGTTGCGCTCAAATAAAATTGTCCTTAAATTATTCCAAATTAACATTTATGCTTACAAAATGTTTGAAAAATAATAGCAATCTATCCGAAACTTGTTCGTTCCAAATAAATAATGACAGCTGATTTCAACGAACAACATGTGCAAAATACTTCGGGGGATGGGTTGACAGCTCGTTAGATGGGACATCTCACTTGCAATAGATAAGTAGGGCATCTTGTCTATAAAATTCGAAATCTGGTATCGATTGATGTATTAAAAATGTTATATTTTAGTTTTGTATATTATCATGTATAATACGGCATTGTTTCATAGGGTACAGCTAGTTACTCTGTTTTGCAACCACTAGAAGTAGTGCACAATAACAATACTACAAACTATTACATATAGCAATTTTAGAATATGTCACATTACACCTCTAGGTAAATCTCTGAATATTCCGATCTCTGAATATTCCGAAACTTCACGATATTTATAAATTTGAATTAGCTGAACTGATGCATAAATTTCACCACTATCTGTTGCCAACATCATTTAAAGACTTGTTCCAGAAAAAGGCTGATGTTCATCGTCATAATACAAGATATGCAACTAACCAAAACTATTTTATTCAACAAGTTTCAACAAACGCTGTTAAAAAAACACTTTCTCATTGAGGAGCTACCCTTTGGGCAAATGTAGGTCAACAATTAAAAGACAAATCCCAAAACGCCTTTAGCAAGCAATACCGATCATTTTTGTTTTTGCAATATTATTGAATGGCCGGAAAATTTACTACGGGATACATCTTGTTAAATTTTTGATAAAAATATATTCACTTCATCTGCCTTATTGTTTGCGCATATGCTTGGTATGTGTTTGTGATTGCTTGTGTAGTTTGTAATGGTGCGCTTGGTAGAGAAGAAACTGAATTATTTCCATGGTCCTTATCTCAGGTTTGTTCACTGTTATATATGTCTTTGTTTTAACTGTAATATCACCGAGTTGTTTCAATGTGCTGGGGCACTTCGACTCGATAACCACTAGCTTTTTCGGTGTCCTGGCTGTAAGATTTCACTTTCACTTTGTTTTTATCCCAAAATAAAGACGACTCTTAAGTACAATGATTATTATTCAAGTTGCTTCTATCTATGTCGCCAATAGCTTCGTCTCGTGTGTGTTGGGGCCATGGGCGCAATTTGGTGGGGGACACGGGGGACGTGTCCCCCCCACTTTTCAGAGGCGGGGGACATAATATGTCATGTCCCCCCACTTTTTTCTTTAGGTTTTGTATTTGGAGAGGTTTCAAAAATAAAAGTGATGTTTGTCACATTTTGTGTGAAGAGGTTTTCATGTTAGGTTGTAGGCCACACATAGCGTAGTTGATGTTGAAATAGAGTTTGGTGTGGTATCACTGATTGCGTTAGTTTGTAAATTTTAGCTTCGATAAAACAAATTTTAGCATTTGTCAAGTTTCTAGAGACCATGAAAGATATTTAACTGCTTCTTTCCGCGATTTTACCCTGTGTGGTATACTGTTAGAAAGGTTATTTTCTTGTAATAGTGAGAGTATTACAGCTGCACATGTGAGAGACCACAGTACAGCCATGATTTGTTCCGTGCAGAAATGTACCTGGCTTTGCTGTAACGGTGGTTGTCACGTATTAAGAAACAGACAGCGTATAATTTAATGATGCTAGTGTATATAATGTTAGAAAGTTAGATTTTCAGGCAAATCTCTGCGAAGCTTTTGCCGAAGACAAAAACAGCAATATTGTGGAGACTTAGTTTTGGGGTGGGGAGTTTAGCAAAAGACTGTTTTCAACCATTAGTGAACAGGGTTTCAATCAAAACGTTGGAGAAATAGCCTACAGTATTTATCTAGCTGTATATTGACCTATAGCTCAAAACGTAGGGACTTGACTACGAAATAAGGATAAAATATACATTTATCCCAACTTCTTGTAATGTCGCGACAGTGGTGACCAACAAATCCAAAAGATATTTTTTCCTTGACACTAACACTTTGTGCTTGTGCTGAAGGCATTGGTTCGTAAGTCACCTGATTTACTTGAGTTTAACCAAACCCACAATGCAGTAATGCTTTCATCCAAGTGCGAAACATTTGCTTTGCAGATACATCACACCTAGTTTTGTTGGACATTCTTTTCGTATTGAAGGTGAAACATGTCACTTTTTTGCCAATTCATCGTTGTGCATTTTGATTTAATCTCAAATATATTTTTGTGTCGTTATGCAAGTAAAACTCTTAGAATGAAACTTTTTACATGGTGCAGAGTTATAAGTCTGGCCGCGCTTTTCGGGTCGGGTCGGGCCGGGCTCAGACTTAAGTTGTCTAAATATTTCGGGCCTGCATATAAAACGTTTTTATAATTTTAAGAGTAACGACTTTTTTCTTTCATGACGAAGATTTGTTGTGCTCACCGCGGTAACTTCTGTGAGTGAACTGATTGTGATTTTTCTTCAGATAATTATGTTTACAAACACAGCTGCGTTCTTTTATTCTCTGCTGGAATTAGTCTCACACTGTTTTTGAGAAGGCGACAGCGGTGAGGAAATTAGCACGCGATGGCGTTGCGTCGAAAAGATCAATCACTCACTGCATTCTTGGCTTGTGTTAAGAAGCCTACAAGCCGGTTTTTCATATCCATAGACGTACCCTGGAAAGTTTTTTTTATGCCTATAGCGCCATCGTAGATAATTTCGCAATAGTTTCTTGTTTTCTTGAGAAACATATTCCACACTCCGCAGTATTACAGTATCGTTGACTAACATGCTCCGTTTGTGCCAGATTATGTCAATGTTTTGGTCAAGGTGGTTGCTATTTTGGGTGTGATAAACCGTGTACCTGCAACGACACCTGCACACGTTTTTTGTTACTCCGCAGTTGCGCATATCTTAACTCCCTCGGTAATTTGACTTTCAGGCCTAAATCGGGCTTCAAAAATAAATGTCGGGCTCGAGCCGGGTTCGGGCTTGTGATTTCGGGTTGGGGCTGGGTTCAGGCTTCAAAATGAGGCCCTGTTTCAACTCTGTGTGGGTTCAGGGTCCAACAAGGGGAGATTGAAAGGGTACAACCTCCACCCACCAACAGTAAAAATAGATTTACGCTAATTTTAGGCCAAATGTTTTTGCTGCTGGTAAGAGGATATCAATGGAGATTTTGGTAGGGGTGGGGCTGCATGCACGATGTCCAGTAGCATTGAAAAGATTTGTAGCTTTTTCAAAAAACGGAAATGTGCAAGAGAAATATTTATCGTCTTTGTAACGTTAAGCGACTGGAGCAAGACATCAAATCGCCCTGTAACCCACACTTATTATGACATGCATGAAAACTGAAGTGTTCTACTGTACGAGTGATATGCACGTGTGACCAATGCGATTCAGCGTTTTGTGGACTCTAACTGACAGCTCTGATGAAACCCAAATGATGTGTTCTACTATATTGCTGTGCTTGTTTACATCCAAATACGATGTTAATGGAAGCAGGCTGAACTATAGCACTGTGTCCAGCAACTAAGTATATTTATATTTAAATCATCTGCGAGGACAAAACAAATCGTGCTTAGCGTTGCTCTCAAACACCTCTAGAAATAAGATTGGGAATCTGTATATGTAAAAGGTCACTTCTGCATCGACCTGATGACTATATTGGTTTCACACCAAGCTGTCCCCCCCCACATTTTACAACAAAATTGCGCCCATGGTTGGGGCGTGGTAATTTCCTCGAGCATGCTCGAGGTTTCGTATGTGTTTCATTTTGTTTGCTTTGCGTGAAGTCTCGCTTGTGTATCTTTGCGTCTTGTGGACCTTTGCGGCTGAAATAAACCAATCGGTCTCTTCAAGAGAGACGAAGATCTTTTCTCCAAGAGACAGCACGTGTCTTCATGAGAACCTGATGTGATGCGATGTGATTTTCCAATAAAAACATAACTTTGCAGACAATAGAAAAAGGTATCAAACATCCTATGGAAGGATATAATGACCCGTGCAATTGGCCGCAAAAGAACTTTTCACCATACTGGAATACCAGTGAAAGCAAGTTGGCAAATACAAACTACAAAAACCAGTTATGTTGTGGTCATGTGTGCTAGCTGTCGAACCGATGTTGTTACTATTAAAATGTGGGAGTGGAACTGTAGCAGGACTACTGTAAGACCTTTGACTATGAGTTGATGAATATGTCGAAGTATGGAAGTGTCACTTTAATTAAACAGATTAGACCACAATGGTTCTCACAGTTGGTAGAAGCGCCCGCCTTGGAGGTAATTTTGAGGAGAAACGGGGCGAAACAGCAAAGGGGTGATAGGGGGGAAAATCAACAAAAATAGGGCGAAAATGCTCAACAACCAATCGATCACTGAGTTAACTTCAGTAATCTACTATTATGACTTGGTAGTTTCTTGCAAATTTTAATTTACTATGATATAATCATTGGAGGTTGTTTCTGAAGCAATTTATCCGTTAATTTTTTACTCTGCATCGTCTATGTGCCAGGCTACAGTGTGGATTATTTTCACAAGAATTCTGAATGTAATATCAGCGTCGTAATACCATTGCTTAGTTCAGGAATTTAATGGCTTGGTTCAGTTATTTAATACTTTTTTTAAATAAAATTATTTAAATTTACTACCTTGCTACCTTGTGTTTGCTTTATTATGGTTGGGGGGCGAAAACGATGTGTCAAGAGTGAAAGGGGAGTGATGGAATAAAAAAGTTTGAGAAACACTGGATTAGACCATTCCTTTCCAAACTGTAAAAGGAAATGTTGTTGTACAAAACTTATGACAGTTCATACAGTGGTAAGAAAACCTTCCCGGCCACCTACGCTTCACATTTCTAACAGAAAATTTCATATAGCACTCTAAGATATTAAACAAAATTTAGGGGATTTCAAAATACAGATTTGGTACCAAACATCAGGTCTGGCCCCAGCAAGTGCGGGCCCAATGCAATCCAAAACTTAAACACGGGCCCCTTTGGGCAATGGTGTTATGACGTCTTCGTGCTCATTCAGCCGTGGTACGACCTTTTTAACCATCATGTCTATTTTGTCCATATACGGCAAATGTACTTCAGGCGTGATGCAGGCATACGAATAATGACCGTTTCAAGGTGAGCCTTCCAATAGCTGATTATTTTTGTCTGGTCTGTCGAGCATCATTCACAAAATCTGCACAAGTTTTGTATATAACCAGTTAGGATTTTTTGCCAGCTGCAGACAAAATACACCTGAAATATTCCAACAAGAATTTAGTGAAAGTCAATTTTGCCAGTCACCAGCAAAAATATTTTTACATTTTCATGTGGTATCAGGGTTGCCGGATCGGAGCCGGAGTCGTAAGTTGCCGAGTCGGAACCGGAGCCGTAAGGAGTCAGAGGTTTTAGGGTGGAGTTGGAGTCGAATTTCTAACAACGCTGGGAGCCAGAGTCGGATTTTTTTGTCCGACCATTGATTTTAACAGCCAAATTTCATCCCCTTGATGTTAAGGAGTCGGAGTCGGGAGTCGGAAATTTCAAGTTGGGGAGTCGGAAATTTTGGAAAGGTCGGAGTTGGATATTTTACCTCAGACTCCACAACCCTGTGTGTTACCAAGCGCGTTGGTTTGGCAGATCAATCAAAACATTATTGAAGAGAAGCAGATTTGACCCACGTGAGTCATTTGTACGTTCGGTAATTGTTGACAAGCGCCGGAAACCTTGCTGTTCAGTAATTTCCTATGGGATGGAGCGAGCTGAGTTTTCACTGCAACGCTTGTGCTGTTCTATTTGCTTACGAAATGTATTCCAGAGCCGGATTTAGGGGGAGGGAAAGTGTCCCGGGCCCAGGGCCCCCACCAAAGAGGGCCCCCACCACGTATGTGTGTGCCACTTAGCCATTTTTATTAGCGAGGAAAGTTTGTTTGTCGACGCTATTATGGGTCGTTCAGAAGGCAGTATTTCACTTGCATATTGTTTGATATTGTGACGAAACAATTATTACACATATTGTTTTCCTGAAAGTCGGTCAGTTATCTGAATCTAGTGAATGCAAGGCCAAGCCACATAGAACGCATTAGCATACGTCCCTACTCGTTCATGGTAGATTTTGTGTCTGCCTTACTCAGATTAGCACAGGTCGCATATGAGCAGCATTGTTAAGTAGGTCTACCATACGTCCTCTGTTTGGAGTACATGTCCACTTTTTTCATGAGAAATGAAATAATCTCCGACGACATTCAAAAATGTCAAAACATCCTCCTTTTAACATTTCTTATTTTACATATCTATAATCAGTGGCGTAACTAAAGGTTAGAGCCAGGGTGGTAAACTTAGAAGGGGCCCATTGGCCACTGTACGGGGTCCACTAGCCAACACTCAGAAAAACGTGAGAAATGATGGTGAATAGGATGTTGATGGCTAAACTAAAACCCTAAATCACCGGAAAATAATCCGAAAAACACACAAAAACAACAACCTACTGAAAACCAAAATAATGCTAAAACCGAAATATAAGTTAAGTGGGAGACCGGTTTTTACATTTAGCTTGCAAGGGGTCAATTCGCCCCTCTTGCCCCGTCAGTTTCGCCACTGGCTATGATATTGTATTTACATACAGTAAGCTGTATCACGTACTCAACTGCAACAAGATACGAGCTGGTGGAGTAGCTTAGTTTATGGGAGGGCCTGCAAGTTGCCTAATTAATCTATGTTTTGGTTGAGTGGATTCTCGGCGGGAAAGGTGGGAATGCTTTCACGTTAATCGTTACATAACAGTGGTAAATCCAGAACCGTCGCTAGAAAATTTTCAATAAGGGAGCTTTACGTTTATTAAGGGGAGATTGACATTATGAAATTTGATAAAAACTCCAACGATTTACAGTGCTTCATAGTTCAAATTTGGGGGGATTGGAGGTTTGTTTGAAAGCTAAGCTCCCAAAAGTCCCCCGTGGCGACGGGACTGGGTAAATCGTTTTACAATACCTCAATGACTTTGTCATCAGAGCGCGGACTTTTGACTCCATCATAGGTATTGCACTAGCTTTGCTGATGAACCGTGATACGATGATCAGTGTTTTGTACATAGGTTAGTATAGTACTTTTCTTGTGGCCAATCAGTAATGCTAAAAAATGAATGAGTGCTAAAAAAATGCTAAAAAATGAGTAACTGCAGCCAATCAGTAATGCTAAAAATTGAAGAAATTCATCAGAAGTATCCTTTTTTTCAGAAAAGGACTAAATGATTTTGAATCTGAGTGAATTACGTGTGGTTGCAATTACAAAGTTCGCAAAAGAGAATGAAAAGACTATTGTGGCTTTGTGGATATTGAGTATCAAAAATTTATTTCTCACAGCGTAACCAGGTGGCTGTCATTTTATCCTAGCTTGCCATAGATGATTCAAATGTATCGAGCTTCACATTCATACTTCATGTCTAACGACAAACCAACTGTTGTTCTGAAATGCCTTTTTTTGAAATTCTCTGAGCGAACTCTGTTTATTTGCAATGCACTGATGATGATGACAGCAGTTATGGTAACGTTTGCAAAATGTCATTCATATCGTTTTCTTTGGCCGTGATTTTCATTATAAGAACTCTGTTCAAGACATTAAGGCGTTTGCAATCATTTCTGGTTGCTTTTAATGAGCAAGTTCAGAATATTGAGAAGTCCAAAGCATCACTGCTGAGGTTGCATCGTGTTTCGCTACTGTGAAGGCAAGGATTCCATAATTTTATTTAATTTATCAACACTAAAAAAGCCTTAAAAAAACTATACATGTTTTATTTCGAGACGTTTCGGATTATTCTTAATCCATCTTCAGTCAAAAAATAAAACGGATTATTCTTAATCCATCTTCAGTCAAAAAATAAAAATTGGCTTTATATTTTGACTGAAGATGGATGAAGAATAATCCGAAACGTCTCGAAATTAAACATGTATAATTTTTTGAAAGCTTTTTTAGTGTTGATGAAACTGTTAAGTCTATCCCAGTTTTATGCTCCATAATTTAATTTAATTTATTTTTTTATGACCAGACACGAACTCCATAGTATAAACACACGCACTCTGCATAACGCAGGTTGATAAAAACTGACAAAACAGAACGTAGTACAAGGCATTTGAGCCGGCGGAATCACAGGGTTACAGACACTTTTTGCAACTGCGTTGAAGACAGTACCATTGGGTTACAGACACACACATTGTTAACACTATTGTTTGCTAACACAGCGCCGGATTTAGATGGTGGGGCCTGGGGCCCAGACGTGATGGGAGGCCCCATGTTCGGATACAGAATCTTTAGACAGAGGATGATCCATGAAGTCACTAGTATTTATACGGATCATTTATGTTTATGACGTAATATTGTGACGTCACATAGGTTAACTCAACTGTAACAAAATTTTTTGATGCAACATGATATTTGAAAATTATTAGCGATTTGTAGATATGCAAGTAATCTTGTATCTTTCTTGATTCAGCTGCAACTTTTTCCTCTCATTTTTGCCTGTTTCACTTTTTTACGTTTTTCAGAAGCACTTGGATAAGTTCTACACTTGTTAAGGTGTCGATCCCCCCTTTATTCTGTTAATGTTTATTTATCTTTATTTATCAACAGCGCTGCCATGTTTTCATCAGCAATCAAGACAATTTGCAATTGTCACTTAGTTGAGTGTATTATCTACGCTCAAGTCAAATAGCAAACATTGATCAGTTAGCATTGAAATAAGACGGCTGGCGAGGACGATGTTTCAGTCAAAATATACAAAACCAAATCCTTAACTACTTGTCCTATTTAACCCATGAATATTTCGTAGTTTCCTGAAATTTCTGAAAAATGTAGAATCATCTAACAATATTTTGAAACTGCTGGCATGAAAGGCGTTTTAAATTGTACACCAGCTTCAAAGACTAGAGACTGGTTTAACTGGAAATAATTGTCTTTCGTTTAGGTTTGTGGCTGCATCAAGGAAAAAATGCGTTCCACATTACCGTAATGAGCCCTACCACTGCAGTAAAACTGTGTAATCTTTAACAATTCTCTAAAGTATTCAATGGTATTGCAAGTTGCAAAATATTCTGCTCATTTTTCACGTTCCATTATTTTACAATAAATTGCATATGTTTGATGTCATTTTTGCACGAACTTAAACAAGTTTTGGTATTGATCAAACAGTAATAGAAACGTTTCTCTCAGGCAGATACCACTCGTATGGCTCAGCATTTTCTTATTTGCTAGTTGCAACAGAAACATCTTAGTCAAAGCATTTAAATTCAACCAAATACAGTACACTGCTCCATTTGTTTAGATACGCAACACAAGGTTTGTAAAATACAGTTTCATCTGACATGAATAAATCACAGTCACAAACTCACGATCCTTACCTTCTCTGAGTTTTCATAGTCCTGATTTACCTTGGCTTGACATGTACACCTGATTCTCTCTCTTGAATCGTTGCCTTCACAGTGGCGAGACACGATACAACCTCAATAACTGATGTTTTTGATTCTATTTTGACCTTGCTCACTGAAAGCAACCACAAATGATTCCAAATGTCTTAATTTCTTAAATAGTGTTCGCTAAGATTATTTCCAAAAAAGCATTTCAGAACACCTGTTGGCTTGTCGATGGACATGAAGCATGAATATGAAGCTGGGTACAATTGAATCATTCTTGGCAAGCTAGAATAAAGTGATAGCCACCTGGTTACTCTGTGAGATATAAGTTTTTGGTACTCATCATCCAGAAAGTCACAATAGTCTTTTCATTCTTCTGTGAGCACTGTGAAAATGCAATCACACGTAATTCACTCAGTTTCGAAATCATTTCGTTCTGATCTTAAAAAGGGAACTATTTCTGATGTAGTTCTTCATTAAACAGCGATTTTCTTTTTGGCATTACTGATCAGATATAATTGCTAGAAACTACTACAGCAAGCTATGGGCAATGCACTGCTTCACCGTATCACGGTTCATCAGCAAAGCTAGTAATGGATTCAGCAGTCTGCACTCTAATGTCAAGTCATTGAGATACTGAAAAAGGATTTACCGCTCTTATGTAACGATTAATGCGAAAGCATTCCCACCTTTCCAGCCCACAAATTAACTCTCAACCAAAATATAAATTAATCAGACAAGTTGCAGGCCCTCCCATAAACTATGCTACGTCACCAGGTCGTACCTTGTTGCAGTTGAGTTGAGTAGAAACAACTTACCTTACACAAATACAATATATTACAGCTATGTGAAATAGTAAATGCAAAAATCAGGACACTTTGATATTTTTTAATGTCCACGGAGGACAAATCATTTTTCATGAAAAAGCAGGCGCGGATTTACCATTAGGCTAAAAAGGCTTAAGCCTAGGGCCCCCATTTCGGGGGGCCCCAAAATTTTGGGAGTAAGAGGAATTTCAGCGTTTCTGTAAGCAATTATATTTGAAGTTTTGTTTTGGCTCAATGCACGTTTTTCTACTATGCCGCTAACAAAAGATCTCTAGAACAGGCTTCCACAACTCAGAAAGTTCCAAGGGCCAAATTATGAACATAAATTTGCCGCGTGCCGCAGATGTTTATTTCATTTCGATGTGGAGATTTCATTGTAGTAGGAACAAATTCTGGAATGACAATTAGTTATTTTAGGTCGAGCGTTTGCAACATTTTCCACAATTGAGAAAGCTTTCGGGGACCGCAAGAAAAGATTTCATGGCCGTATGTTTTGCAGGCCTGCTATGGAAGAATGAGCGCGAAGGATTGAAGTGAATCAGTGTTGCCAACTATTCTTACAACAGATATAACAAATCTTGTTTAAAAATATACCAAATATATACCAAATATTTCTGTAACAAAAAACTTAAAATTTAATGCTGCTTTTTTGCATACTTGATACTTCTTCACTTTGATCAGGGTCTCCAAACTACGGCCTGCGGCGGCCCGTGCAGCCATTTTGTCAATGATGAAAACAATAATGTTTAGAAAAAGTTGCGAAATGTGTTTACGAAAAATTTTTTGATTTGGTAGAATATAACATATCCTGAAACAATCACATTGCGTAAAAAGTCCGGCCCTCGACATAAGTTTTATAAGCTTATGTGGCCCTCGGACAAAAACCTATGGAGACCTCTGACTTAGATGATCAACAGTTGCTGTTGTGCAATGGCATCATAAACAAGCTGCAATATCAATTTCTATTTTCTTGACTTTATGACAGTGGCAGCTTTATTAACCACTGGAGTATTCAACTTTCCAACACCTAAAACTGCATATACAGTATAGTTTTTTACTATTTATGTGATCCACTTCATTGTTCTGCTGCATACTAGCTGATCTGCGGCTTCTCACTTCTACTTTGCACTGTTTGCAAAAGGGATAGACAGAACCGGCACAATCCTTTTTTGCAAGCCATGCAAACCCTATAAATCACTCCTCTATAAATCTTATGATACTCTCATACACAATTTTCCAACCTTAGGATGCATTGGCTAACTAAAAACGCGTACCAAAAGCTACGTTCAGATTTTTCAGAATCTTCCAGCCCTCTTCCAGTCTGATTCTCCGCTTTCCGAAGCTTGCATGGTACGCAAATTCACGTAAGTTTTTTATATAGCTTTAACACCACCATGTTTCTCTGTTTGCGCTTTGCATGCAAAATGACTAATAATTTGGTTTAAAGTCTCAACTAAAACCTCTAACAAAAATATACAAAATATATACCAAATCAAAAATTTATAATACACCAAGCCTTTCAAAATATACCAAAATTGTCAAATTTGGAATATATATATATACCAGTTGGCAACACTGAAGTGAATGAAGATGAGCATTCTCTTTTTGTGGCGTTGAGAATTGGTTATATGCGTAACGTGTGGAACAAAACGCCTGAATCCATTTTTCAGATTACACGAGGCCAGTGTGGCACTCGATAAATATATAACGGGAGTGTGGTCAGATAACCTCACCGTTGCCTTTGTTTTTGTTCCTGACATCGACGGAATTCAGAATAAAGTAATATGTTTATAAATTGCAACAGCTTTTCGGTGGCTATAACGAGCACGTGTACTGACGTCATGCTAATTTGTGTGACATCAGTCTTCGAAAACCTTCTAGAAGGGCCTCAAATTGAAAATAGCCTTGTGCCCCGAAACTGAAAATTCGCCTCTGTGTAAAAGGAGGACATGTCCTCCAAAAAGAGGACCTATGGTAGCCTTACTTAAAAATGCTACTTATATGCAACCTGGGCACATCTGAGTAAGGCAGACGCGAAATCTAACAGTACCGAGTAGAGACGAAAGCTAATGCGTCCTACGTGGTTTTTCCTTGGCTTTTGCTTTAACTAAATACCTGACCAACTTTCAGAAACCTGGAATTGTAATAGTTGTTTCATCACAATACCAAATAATAATCACGAGAAGTACTACCACATGGCCGAGTGACAACTAATGGCGGCTGCAAACAAACTTTCTTTGCTAAAAATGACTAAGTGGCACAAACTTGTCGCACGCAGGCGCGCAACCAGGGGGAGGGGGGCATTTGGGGCATTTGCCCCCCCGGAAATTTAAAAAACATTGCATAGCAATTTTGACATTTGCAGAAACTTTCAAACAATAAAGTTGAAATTTTGTATTCGATTCATTTGAAAGAAAAGCCTTACTGGAATTTTTCTTTGTCTTGCTTATCTCCATACAAGAGATATCTTGAGATAGGCCATCTGATCGAAAATATCGTAAATGATTGGTATTCACCCACAAATATGCTGGAATTGGGAGATCGTTTAAAATGTTGGTAGCCTATTTCTAAGGCATTTTTATCCTTTTGTTCATGTACCATAGTGAAAATTTTCAGAAATGCAGTGTGTATACGCTTTGATTTTGTTTCTTGCCATCTTTTGAGGAAGAGAGTTTACATACACTCATGAAACGTCAACTATAAATACTGAATTGCTATCACACCAGTGGAGCAAAGTTTGCACCCATTAGAATATGCCTGGTGACAGAAACAGCATACTCGTATGCAGGGCCGGCGTTAGCAAGTGCTGGGCCCGATTTGACACTTTTTTGGGGCCCCACTCATAGGTGTGTAAAAATTTTGAGGGACTGCATCAAGGAGTAATGATGGATATTGGTCAGTGACGATGTTGCGAAGGTGAGGCCCGAAAGGGTGACGTCAAGACCTCTCCAGCAGAGACTTCAGTGGACAGCGCCGTTGAAAATCCAATAAATCAAAGAATTACAACTTTTTACAAGAATTACAACCTACCTCCTCTCTGGCCAGATAGGCTACCTCCATGATCAGAAGGGAGGTACGAGTGTCGTACCCGTAGAGAGGAGAGGTATTGAGTGCTGTGCTAGTGGATATCCAGAGCTGAAAAGTTTGCAGTAGTAGCCTAGCAAAATATTATATTTTTCAAGGCTAGGAATAACAGCCATGGATGACGTAACTTTTCACCATTTGGTGGTAAACTTAGAAAAACGTGTCCCATCACTCTCTTTTCTGAGGAAAACTTCTATTGTGATTGCAGGTGGTCCTAATTTGGCGAAATAGTCCAGGGTTGTCCCTAACATTCGCACTCATGACACCTGGCTAAGTAGGTAGCAGGATCATTTGTTCATCCCAATTTTGAATTTTCTTGCTCGCATGCCTCAACAGATGCACATCCGACGAGCTTCCTTCTTTGTCAGAATCAACACTTCCGAAACGACTTGTATCACTTCTCGTAGATAAACTTCCACTTTGATTATCTGGCGTAACATGACCAGGCTGGCTGCATACTACGTTGTCACCATCTTGAATATGGTGTGGCATTGAGGCTATACCCTCAGTGGTTAAAATACTTGTCAAACGCCACTTTCTTTTTTATGCTTCGGTCTGTTTTTGCCTGAGCTTTAGGCCTCTTTTGGCTGCCACTTAATACTTTCGGCCTATGTCATCTCTTGGTCTTTGACTCATAATGTTTAGCTTAGCTACAGACAAAACCAAATAGCACAAATTCGACCGTTTAACGCCAAATACACAACACCTGCCTATCACTATACACTTTACACATAACAATGGTTACAGTGCAAACCACTTATTAAAGCACCGAGTACAAACCGCTTATTAGAGCAGCTTTTGGATATCCCGGAGAAGGTTAGAAATTCTTTTCCTCATTAACACTAAAGAAATATATGAAATGAACATAGATCTCTCAATAAGTTTAAACCTACTTTTTAATTTTTCAAAGCAGGCAAGTACTGAAGTAGCCTCAAACTTCCACGAAAGTTATTCCACTTTTAAGAATTTTGCAACTTTTAATATGTTAGACTATATCTCAGAAATTATGACGCCATTCTGTGAGATTGATGCCATAACCCTTGTTTCGGCAGTATATGTTTGATGATGCAATTTTCACCGCAAGAACATCATGAGGCTTACTTCACTTGAACCAAATTGTCACTTCTGTTACTTTGCAAATGGCTTAACTGTTAGTGATTTTCTGTTACTTTTTAAGTAACCGTTGCTTTTTGCGCACCTGAAATATTCATTCATAATTAAAACTAGGTTTATTTCAAACGTTTTCGCCAATCCCAGATGGTTACTTCTGATGGTTGGTTGCAGGGGTGGTGCCAGATATTTTTATTTGGGGGGGGGGCACTGGAGGGGCCAGTTTTGCAACAAGGGGAGCTGTCAATGGTCTGTGTAGGACTTTCAGAAAGAGACCTGAAAAAATTTTGGGGGGGCAATGGGCCCCCCCTGGCACCCCCCTAGCTCCGCCCCTGGTTGGTTGCCTCATCAAATCTTTGCGAGAGGGAAAATAAACAACGTTAAAGACTGACTAACAGCACACATTTGCAATTACGAACTAAACGTTACCTTCAGAAGACAAGTAGTAGTTACTATATTGAAATATCAACATTCAACAACTGTGTAACCGTATTTGTCAGCAACTATTGAAACCTTAACTGCCAGATATGAAACGCTTTTATAATTGAAACAGAAAACAGCTTCAAAATTTAATGCCTCTCTGTCTTAACGAGGTGCTAGTGAAAAAACTTGGCTACGCACTACTGAAACCAATGACCATTCTTGCTACAGAACTTTGATGAACTGCGTTAAAAAACTCGCAGTTCACTTGGATTTCGTTGGCAACAGATCCCACGCTTGCAAAATATGAGCCCCTGACTGCAAAGGCATTTTGAAAGACCGCAACTGTTTCATGTGAATACCGAGATGATTGTACAACAAGGTTTTGGTGTACTTTGATGGTGGCAGTAAAGCAAGTTTATACTGTATTTTGAGAGACCGTTGGAAAAATTTGAGAACCGTTTGTTCTCTCAAACCACTCTGATAAACACTGGGCTCCGCGCCAGCACTATACACATGCAGCTGCGCTGGAAAGTATAAGTCTGCGTTGGTTAGTAAGCGGAGCGCGGGGCCCAATTAGAAGAAATCGGTCAAATCGGTTTAAAACCGGCCATGCTCATATGTTCACATTGTGTTAGCTTTATGTTTGCCTGTGGTTACTGTAGGCTACTATTTACGCATTTTATGTTCAGTGCTTAACTGTTGCTGAGGTTTCACAGCCAAGCTCTAACGTTGCAAGGGCAATTCGAATTACACAAGAGCCTCAAGTTATTAGGTGTTGTTTAGGTAGTCCTAGCAAATGTGGCTAGACCCACCCACAACTGGTGGCGAGCCTGGCCCAACCATTCGTAATGAAGTTAAAGTTGCATTTCTACTGTTTTTAAGAGTATTTCTGCATTCCTTTTAAGATATTTTCAGTTGGCAGACGAAGTCTCGTATCTACAATTAAAACAATGGAATCAGTGATGAAATATATCCTGACATTCAATCCAGTCTCTTGTATCTGACACAGGCCTGTCGTCAGGATTTTGCATCCGGGGGTCCAAAGATCACAAGGAGGGAGCACATTTTTTAAATACAATATTGGATGTATGCAGCAACCGGGAGCCAAAAATGAAATGGAGGGCACAAATTTTTAATGTGAGGGGCGGGCACCACTGGTCCCCCGCTGGCGACGGCCCTTATCTGGTAGCTTCACCACTCACAACATCGTCTGCAGAAATTATCTCACAGCAAATATATTCAACTGAAGTTTCAAAAATGTAGTTTAAGGATTTGCTGAATTTGTTTAGACAAGACGAAAAGTTAGGCAGGTTTACTCCTGTAGTAGCCTATACATCCGACACACTAAAGCTATGACTGCACTAGTTAAATACGGAACCAGGTGTTTGTATCAGGCTACTAATTTTTACTCTGTCCTGATCGTTCGGTTACCATCTTGATTTAAACCAGGCCCGTAACCAGCTTGGGACACGAGAGGGGGCGAAGAGTTTTGTGGGAGGGGCCCAAATTTTTAAACTATGTCCAACACATTTTTCCAAGAGGGTTGAAAAAAATTTTAGGGGGTCTTCTCCCCTCTGCGCCCCCGTAGTTACGGGCCTGATTAAAACTAAAAAGTTCTCATTTTCGGAAATGTTGCGAAGAGAACTTTATCTGTGACCGCTTGCGAAAAAGTTGTACCACGGTTCAATAAGCACGATGACGTCATCGAATGAAAGTTCGTGAAAATTGCCCCCCCGAAATGAAGAGCTAGTTGCGCCCCTGGTCGCATGTATGGCTAAACACATGAACATGGTGAGGGGGCCTCTTTGGTGGGGGACACTGGGCCCGGGCCCCTTGGGACTCCCCCTAAACCCGGCGCTGAGCTAACACGTAACACTTGTTACAACACTACTGCGGAGTAGGGCGCCAATTCTTGAACTGGTCGAGTCCAGGTAAAATGCGAATGCCTTGTGACATGACACACCATCAATCAAACCGACGCTGCAAAGAGACCATCAGATATGTAGCCTATATATGAAGCCAAGTTAAGAAAACTCAGAGACTGAGAGAAGGCAAGGATCGCGACTGTGTATTATTCATGTTAGGTGCATCTGCATTGTGCAAGTCTTGTGTTGCACATCAGGCTAAATGAATCACTTTATTTGCTGAATTTAAATGCTTTGACTAGATTCCGCCGTTTGCAAACAACTGAACGGGAAAATGTTGAACCACGTGAGTAGTGTCTGCTTGAGCGAAACGTTTCTATTGGTGAAGCTAAACTGTTTGACCAACACCAAAACTTGTTTGAGTTTGTGAAAAAAGAGCATCAACCAAATGCAATTTATTGTAAAATGATGGAACATCAAAGATGGGCAAAATATTTTGCAACTTGCAATACCATTTAATGCTTCAGCGAACTGATAAAGATTGTACAGTTTTACTTCAGCGTTATGGCTCATTACGCTAATGTGGAATGATTTTTTCCTTGATGCAGCCACAAATCTAAAAGAAAGAGAAATCTTTCTAACCAGTTTCTACTCTATTAAAACTATTGTGCAGTTTGAAACATCTTTCATGCGATTGGTTTGATTTTAAGGCGATTTTACATTATAAAGAAATTTAAGGAAACTGCAAAATATTCATGAACTACATGGGACACAACAAATAAGGATTTTTTGTGTGTTTTGACTGAAAAATCGTCCACGCTGGACTTCTTACTTCAATGCTTAAAACTTAACAATAGGCCTAATTGTTATTTGACTTGTTAAGTGTAGATAATGCAAATTAAGCGACAGTCGTAAGTTGTCCTCCCTTTTTGCGATGAAAATGCGGCAGCCTTATTGAGATTATTAATAAATAAACATGGACAGTAGAAAAACAAGTTTCTATCATTACCTTTGAAATTTCAAGAATTTGCAAATTCTTGGCAAAATTGCGAATCTCGCTGTTGCAACAACCACAAAACAGAATGTTGATATTCGTGCTTCAGTGACCTTTGTTGCATCTACTAATATCTACTGACCATTTATTTCTCATTCTCAGTATCAGCAAATCAAAAATTGAAACCGTTCTTCTAACTACCCTATCCACTCAGCAAACCCCACAATCCAGCCATTCACCCCCGCTCACCCACCCACTCACCCCCGCTCACCCACCCACTCACTCCCGTCCACCCACCCACTCACCCCCGCTCACCCACCCACTCAGCTCGTTTCGCTTCGCTTCGGTTTCACCAAATCACTCTTCGATCAATTCAGACATATTCAGACAGGATAACCTTCTGAGTAACTTTTGAAATTGTTCTTCAATATTCACACTGTTCTCACCGTTCCTGAAAAATCTCGGCTTCAGAGTGAAAACAACTTTCACCCTTTCAGATTGCAGGGGACGTCTCAGCATGACTTTAACATTTTTAGAGTTATAAACCGCTCTAACTACAACAATCTTAGGTTTCTCATACATTTCTTGAGTTAAATTTATATCACTTTCTCCATGTATCTGGTTTTCATTTTCCGTTGAAAAGCCATGACGGTAAAGCGGAGCCATGATAAGCGGAGCCATGATAAGCGGAGCCGATAAAACCTTGTTCGGCAGAATGTTTCATTCCCAGCGCATGACCTAATTCGTGTGTCGCGACGGAAAACAAATTATACTGCCAGCAGATTGTGTATTTAATCAATCCAATGCTCGTTGTCAAAGTGAATATCTCGGCAGATTTGTCCCACACCCGGTGAAAACCATAAGCCAGCGAGCCAACGTTTTGTCCATTTAATTTATAAGGTCAATTTGTTTTATTATCATGGTCAGTCAAAAACGAAATTTTGATTTCACATCCTTCAGACGGAGAAACTTTTTGAAATGACAAACCACAGACATTGTGCCACACAGAAAAAGCAGCATCAATCTGTTTGTTTCTTTCGGTTTCTCCCAAGCTTGAGCAAAAGTTTGTTAATGCGTATTTTGAAATTTTTGTTGACCACAGAAACGAATGTGTCATGGTTTCTGTGTTTAAACTTTCAGGTTGTGATTCCACAGCACAGAACATCTTTATTCTACGACGTGGTTTTTGTTTTCAACATGCATCGCATCCCAGCGTAGTCTGAAGGCATTTCTCCCCTTCAGCGCAGAAGAACACCATTCCTCGCGGCGAGGTCACCACAGCTTGGTTTTATCGGCTGTGAAAAGACCGTTTTGTGAATGACCGCAAGTTGGCATTTTATATATTTCAGATGTTCTCTTTGTACGTTTATGACTCAATGCAAGCGCGTATGTTTTTAAGTTGTTTCGCGTAAGCTGCTAATTAATTCAATGCATAAGACCCTTTAGAGCCCTTTCATTTTGTTGAACAACAAAATACCATTCGTCGCATCCCCCTTCATCAAGAATTTTTCTTTTTTTCGAACACGACACGCTTGGCATAAAATTGCCAATCTTTGAGACTAAATTACAGTGAAACTGCTGCATTCATGAACTGCAAAACAAATATTATTATTATCATTGATTGCCAACCTTTTCATCATCCTCTATTCACTTCACGCCAGGCGCGTCGCCAGGTTTTCGCAGCAGGGTGGGCCAGCAATCACAAAGGGGGGCCAAAATTTTTAAATACAATAATGGATGTATGCAGCAACCGGGGAGCCAAACATGAAATGGGGGTACGGGTTTTAAATGGTGGGGCCGGGCACCACTGGCCCCCCGCTGGCGACGGGCCTGGTTCGCACAAATAACTGGCTGCCAAGTCTTGGCGAATTGTTCGAATAATTTTACACAGCAAAACCTCACAAGCCTCGTATATGAATCACAAAAAAAAGTTTTACGTCACAAAGAGCCTTATCTGGGCTGTAGCGTAACAATTGCAAATGACGCGAAAATTTAAAAAATGTTACAGTTCTTTTTTCGTGAAATTCAAGGGCTGCACTCCTCTGATCAAGTGCAAAGCTTGTGGTAAATGACTGTGAAATGAGTAGCACGAAAAAATGAGGAATATAATTCGTTTGCAATACCATTTTAGGATCATGAACAATACCAAGCGAGCCGCACCAAATAACGCGGCGGGCCGCACTGCAGCCCGTGTGTGGCGGGTTGCACATCTCTGGGATAAAACAATCATTTCCCTTGTTTTAGCCTTTCAGCATTTCACCTGTTAGCATTGCTTGCAGATTCAAACATTGACGATGCGTAGTGTTGCGTGAAATCGATTTCCTATTAAAAAGTTGCCGATGGATTCAAACTCCTAACCCTAGTGGAGACTAGACACTTGCATACAAATAT
>Ga0210059_1000970_pt1 | contig 41084 bp, 24 predicted proteins | sample Ectturendosymbi2_FD_188042 | JGI IMG/M metagenome (GOLD analysis project Ga0210059, IMG submission 188042) | Ecteinascidia turbinata endosymbiont from Florida, USA - Sample 2 (SPAdes) (version 2) | ecosystem: Host-associated > Tunicates > Ascidians > Unclassified | place: Key West, Florida... | reverse complement strand
ACTCATCTGGAGGACAGAACAGAATACTCATCTGGAGGACAGAACAGAATACTCATCTGGAGGACAGAACAGAATACTCATCTGGAGGACAGAACAGAATACTCATCTGGAGGACAGAACAGAATACTCATCTGGAGGACAGAACAGAATACGGATTGATCAAAAACTTCACTGATTTCTGGTGTGTCCATGTTTCAGTTTGGAAGGGTTGGAGCTTTGTTTGAGGAGCTAAGCCCACAAAAAACACGTGGCGACAGGACTGAATTTTGAGCCCCCTGTGACAGTCTGGCCCTTCCCAGTCGGGGAGTATGGAGGGCGGCTGATACGGCTCTGCTCGGCGCGACCCATTTTCTGATCCTTGGCGAAATTGCAACCCATGTTTAGGTTGCAACCAGTCCCATCATCGCAAGGAGGCTTTGTTGGGCTTAGCCCCCCTAAACAAAATTGTAACCCCCAAATTGAAATATGAAAAACGAAAACGGAGCTCTCCTGGGCAAAAGTAAAACCCCCTATTTTGGACTTTCTGGTGACAGTTCTGGTCTTGATCCATGCTTTGGGAATACTGGCTTAAACGCATAAACATGGTTTTATTTGAGGATTTATATCACTTAATGGCGTATTTCACTTCAAGGAAGTGTAAAGTGCGCTACGCAGACGAAAGCCGGGGTCGGGGTCGGTACCCGATGGGATGGTTAGAAAACGAAATTACCACCTTCAGCCGAGATGCTCAAATCAAAACCGCTGATTCACCTCAAGCGGTGAATGTAGTTGACGTTGCAAAACGAAAAAAGAAGTTGCAGTGTTGCTACACAACTTCCTCAGTATTCTTAAGGTCACTGTCTGATCTCAAGGAAAAGTACACGACAGCTTTCAGACAGACGTATTCACAACTGCATTACTTGTCCCGAAACAAGAACAAAGCAAGAAGTAGGCTACAATGGTCGCAAATGCGGGCAACGTTCCAAACTATGGACGATTATTACATCACACACACAGTATGCACGTTCAAGATGATGTACTGTACAATGCACTGCAACAACTTTCAATTTGCGATTCATTTGATGACTGTAGGCTTGCTAAACATTGCAGTATTTCAGTATTTAAGATGTCAAGATCAACGAATTTCCAGAACTTGTATAAGCACTTTCATATCCTGCAGTTCAAGAAATCTTTTTTCGGTGTGAAGCTACCAGATATCAGCGGTGTCAGATACCAAACATGCGGACAGAAATAATGCTAGGCGTTGAACTTGCGGATATTTGTCTGATACAGATAATCGCATATTGCAGTTAAACACATGCAAAAACTTGGCAAATTGGTTATGAGATTAGCTGGATTTGTCTGTAGGAACACCCGAAATCCATGGAAAACTCTCCGACAAATTTTCGAAAAACGCTGAGAGCAGAAACCTAGTAACAATCAAAGAATGCTAAATACCGACATACAAGCTAAGTGGGGTCCAATTTTTTACGTTTACCTTGTCAAGAGGGCGGCACGCACCCCTGCCCCTGTCAGTTACGCCACTTGGAGTAAGCATCTGCACTTTGCGCAACTAATTTTTGTCTTGGTGATCAATTTTGTCAATATTTGCTAGCAACTTTCAAAGTTTACTCAAGTAAGAGATATTTGTTTCAATTACGGAATCTTCATTTTCCAGGTAGACATAGCTGTTCTCACTAGAGTTGTATATATTATCAAATCAAACAACCGTTCATTACCAAAAAAAATAAAACAAAGAATCGTCCGATCAAAACAAAAACAATCATAGGTTCGTCACCAAACAATACAAAACATAGGATCAATGTAGTTGCTGCACTACAGTATAAATATAAATCGCAAGCAAAAAATAATGATAAAAGCAAAGGTTAAAACAAACGAAGTTAAAACATTTCCATGAACACTACTACCATCATCAGCAAGTAACCATCCTGTGAAGAAAAACTCGTGTGTGTCTTGAATCGCACTTAACAAGACGAAAAGTTCAAAATGTTTAATACAGTATTGACACGCCTAATAACAGCTGCAAATATTCGATTCACATAAAACTCAGGTGAACCACGCCATGTCATATAGAGCGACGAATTTATGACAAATGCCCCAGCGAGGATATTTACTTTTTTACAAAATGGTCAGGGCGAACATGCCCACAAATAAACTGTTAATTTGAACCAAACGCATGGGTCTAATGTACTGTACTACGCAGTGTCAACGCAAATTATCGCTGACAATACATTTGACGTTCTTGAGTTAATTGCCACAATCACCCAGATGAACGAAGGTTCTTTTTGAGGCTGATATTCAGGTTATGTAGCATTCCAGAGCTCAGAAAGGTATACCAGGAAGATGGAGTCACCCAATATAGTTTGCTTTCTTCAGAATATCTTTGCAGAAATGCTTTGAATGATTCTAAGAAAACGTCCTAACATCATTTTAAGCACTTGACAGTTACTGAAAGGTCGCCAAACGGTAGAAAAGAAAAAATGACCTTTCAAGTGGTTTGTTTATTGTCAGAGAAAAACTTGGTACAAGAAAACAAATATACAGGACATTCTGCTTCCAGCCGCAAATAAAAACAACCGAAACGTTTACCAAAAAAAATTCGAAAAATGGTTTTCCCAGAAGGATCTCTGCGTAAATTGATGAAACCCTCAATAACAAAAGTTGTGAAGATTAGGTTAAATTGTGCAAATATTTTAATGGAGGCATTGCAAGCAAAAACTAAAGCAATTCAGAAAAAAATGCGATTTTTCTTTTATTAAAACGTAATGAAATATTGACTTGCGTTTATTTAGACAGTTTTCCATTTGTACAAAGTGTTGCAAAAGCATGAAAACGACGTACAACATTCTATTTCAGTTTGGTTGATAACGTTTCAACAAAAATGCAAAAACCTTTTACAACCATATTGCGCCTATACCGAGCAACGTTTTGGTGGCAATTCGCTTTGTTGATTATATTCTTGTTTTCAGAAATATGTGCAATAATTTCTTTTTTGCCCAATATGTGACAAAACGAAATGTTACTTTGATCAGGAACGTTTGCTTTATCGCGAAGTGATGCAGCTGGAGTCTAAAAAAACACTTAAGTACAAAAGTTAATTCTATTCATTTAAAAAATCTGAGAATAAAATCACGTAGAGAAAATGAACCTGCAAAAATACAACTTCTAGTGTTTGTTAACCACACTTAAAATCAACATAACTTTTGTAATAGATGCTATGGGAGGATTTTTTCCAATGATTTTGAGATTTCTCCAAAATTTTTTGCCAGAAAATAGATTCGTATTTTAAAGTAAAGGAATTTTTCTTTCTGAAACGTATACACCAAAAACTACTCAAGGCTCACAATGCTGGCCACGCAAGACTTAAATGTTGTGGGTAGAGAAACGTTTTTTCTGGCAATAAAATGAAACAAATTTTAAATAACTTTTTTTTCATATAAAAGTGCACAATTAGTATGTAGCCACTTCATCTTGTTAACAATATTGGTGTCAGGAAATAAGTTGCGCAACTTACCTCCAACAAATTGTTATTTTCTTTGTTTGTGGCTTATGAGGCAAAGAAATTTCAGAGTATCCTTCAAAAACATAAACAAACGGTAAAAGTTTAACTCCCGGCTGTTTGAAAGTATGCTTTTCCATAAAATATAAAAGCTTTTAAAAATTTATGATCAAAGAAATAATTTTCTTGTGTCTCAAGTACAGCAATATTGCAATGTTAAGTAAAATAGGATTTTTGAAGCATTCGCATTTTTCATTTCAATCAGAAAATGATGCTCGAAGCTCCTAGGCACCATGGCACAGGGTTGCCAACCTGTTTTCACCAAAAAAAGCCAGACCGTGTCCCAAAAAAAGCCAGAAAAAGCCAGATAGCCGTTTTACGGCATATACACATAATACATGCATAACCAAAGACAAAATAGACATTAAAACTCGTCAGAAACATCGATATAGTACAATCCCACTCCTTGGAAGCATTTTCTTTTCCAATAATTACACTGTCGTACATTTGTTTCTTATCAATAGCATTCATCATTTTTAGGCAAAAGTAAGATTTTTTCAATATCCTGCGAACTCTGCATGGTTATAGACTCTTTTCAGAAGAGATTTGTAATGTATATGCAGCTCTGACAATGTTTTTCCAGAGCCAAGCCTTTCCGACAGAAAAAAAGTCAGAAAAAACGAAAGGTGTTCAAAAAAAGACAGAATTTCAAAATCTGGCTTCAAAAAAGCCAAATTGGCAACCCTGCCATAGCATGCGACCTACTGTAACTTGATTGAAATCACAACACCTGCACGTCATTTCGATCTCACGTTCAAATTTGGAGCAAGAAGCATCTTATTTTTTGCTCAGTTATGTTCAGTTTATGTACTGTACTCCTTCAGAGTGTCACGAGTGGTCTGCGGCGCTTATCTCCGCTTGCTTGCGTCGCGGGTCACGCGGCTAAAATATCCTTATAGTTTAGATATCCACCTAAGTTTAAATAAAGCGATTTAATTTCATCAGATCCAAACCCATGCAGGCAAACTGTGAGGCAGCTTCGATGTTTGGAAAACATTCACTAAATGTTGGTATTCTGTGTAAGCAGCACAAAAATTTCAGAAACATGAGTTTATCGCAATATCTTTGACTACAAAAGCTTCCGTTTGTTTTAATTAACTTTTTTCGTCTCCGTAGTGTAAAGGATTGGTCTTTCCTCCAGACTTTTGCCTGAGAATTGCGCTTTTTATTTGCTGTATGGAAGAACAAAGTAGTCCTAAAATTTCATGTATGGTTATCAATTCCTTCAAGATAACAATCCTGTTCTTTCAAATAACAAACCTTTTGCACACGCTGAAAATGTTGACCTCACATTTTCTTAAAAAACGGTATTTGGAAAAAACAGGATTTGATGAAGGAACGAATTTTAAACAAGAACTTTCCACTGCCTAAAATATTTACGAATTCCCACAAAATTAGTTTTTTTTGTGAAGCAACTATTACCAGGCGCTACAAAAATGGCACGAAATATGTTTGCAGTTTACTTCAAACAAGGCCAATTTATTGACGAAATCTTGTTTCAAAAAGACTTTTCAAAAATGTAATACTCACCTTGGCAAGCTTGCGAACAGGATCGAATTTTGTTGTACACGAACAAGCAATAAATAAACGTTGTCCATATCATGGCAGTTATCACCTCCAAAGTAAGAGTTGCGCTGAAACCGTGAGCAGATATGAAAATGGGACCTCGTTGCATCCGAAAAGAAAATTCTTCGTCGATCGTATGGACTTTTACCTTTACAATGAAGTGAAAAAGTATATTTGAGTATCATTTATCCATCGGCCTTCACTCACAATATATTCACTCATGGGTGAGACTTGAGAAGACACTGTGAGTCATATTTGTTTCATTTTGATACCTGTTTTTCTTAATGATAAAATGTATTGTTTTTTACCATTGATTAGAAGGATTTTTTAAATTAAATCCGAAAAGTCTACGCGATTCAGTGTGTGAATTTCATATTTATGAAACGTTGTTTTCTAGACGTTACACTTAGTCTTTGATTTTTTACTTTCCTTTTGAAAGGTTCTCGTGTAGCCATAAATATGCTGTGCCGTATATTTAGTTTGCTGTGTTTTTGAAATCGTGATGTCGATTTTGAAGCAGCTGCTGTTTCACGATGACTCTCGCCACTTTGTATTGCCAAGGCCGAAAACTTATTGCTAATGCCATGCTTTTAGACTCGATGAGGATAAAATCCTTTGAGTTACGCACACGCAAAGAAGGCTTTTATTTACATTTTGATAGAAAGCTTTGATGTTCGATAATTTTTAGTAGTATTTTCACAAATCTTTTACTTTAAAACAAATTTTGCGGACTATGCAAGGACATTTTCATGCAAACCATTCGTTTCGTGCACACTATAAAGTTTTATCTTAACGCCCAAGTTCAATTTGAGTTATATCTGCTTGCGGATTGTGACACGGTTGATTTGAAAATTCTTTTGCATGCTTTAAAATGAAACAAGTAGTAACTTGAAGAACTAAGGGAGTTAAAAAAAACATAGCAACAGCATGTTAATAAATGCAATTTGTGTATTGTGTGCAGGGTTTGCCTCAGTGCGATGATACTACAGTGAGCGGATTAACGTTTGAAACTATGATGCTTGAATGTAGCTGTAATATTGCTGCTTGTACTTACAGTAGACGATAATATGAAAGAAAGCGATACATGTGAAATGTGAAAGATAAAAGATTTTTATAATATTTATTGCACAAAACCAGTACAAAACACTTGCAAATCGTGATCTGGAGTCCAAGAAAAAAATGGCACTTGACATATGAAAAATAATTTGCATGAAACTGACCTGGCGAAAGTGTTGATGGTTGAAGAACTTACGCGAACTGAATGATATAATTTTTTTGTCCTGCTTCAAGGCAACATTTGAAAATTTGCACTTGATCGACACTACATCCCATTGCTTTTGGGGACAAAGCCGTCGACGGAACTGTGAGTGCTTCATTGCAAGTCCGGAGTAAATCAACAGTAACGATGTACTTAAGAAAAGTTTCAGTTGCATTTTCAATGATAACCAAAAATCTGGAAAACAAATGGCATATACATACGGCATATGAGAATAAACGCTTTAACGATAAACTCTGTCGAACATGCATGGTGGTCAACAGTCTACTCACAGAAAGCACAAACACGTTCATGCAATGGTCAGTTCATTTCGTAAGCACAATCAAAGACTTACTGTCTAAATTGCACAGGCGATGCTATTTTCTTCACACTTTCCCTGAATGACGAGAGATTTGTTTACAAACATCAACCGAACAACTGCAGTTATGCCCAAAAAATAAGCTGCACACTTCGTATAAAAATGACTTACAGCGCCATGTTTGAAACTAGATAAAGTCTACAACAGTGCTTCTCAACCTTTTCTGCAACGCGCAAACATTAAGCGAAAACTAACATGTATACCTTCGACGACCATTTTAGCGAATCACTTTTTGTACATATCGTTAACATTGTCACAAGGTGAACTGTACACAAATAAGCGTAATTCAGCACGTGCAAGCATTGTGATGTCACAAGGTGAACTGTACACAAATAAGCCACGTGCAAGCATTGTGATGTCGCAATGACTTATAGTCGCAGTAGTTTGCTACAAGACGTCTCGCGTCAGAAGCAGAATGACGTAATAGAGTCCTCACTATGATAGGATTTCATATTTTTCTGTGAAAATGAATAACGATATTACGGCGATCCACCAAAATGAAACGGCGACCCCTTGTGGATTGCGACCTAGGAGTCGGGAAGCATTGGTCCATAAAAAACATTATCAATAGTCAAAACATAAATTCTTCCACATATTTATGTGTACAACGTCAGATCCAACGTGAGATTGTTCGATCAACCAGTATCGTTCTCTTGTGCAAAAACGGATTACCAGCTTTCAGTAGATGCTAGGCAGTAGATCAGACGCAGGAACCTAATCTTTTTCGCACAAAGGCAAGTTCGCGTAATTTGAAGAAAACTTTAGAAACGCTTATCGCAAGTTTGAACTTTGTAAATGCTTTTCAACAAACACGCCCTTTCAGAATAATTTTTAAACAAACACCAGCATCCGCCATCAAAGTCTAATGTCAACATCGTTTGTTGAAAAATACAAACTGTTCCTGTTACAGGTAAACCCACTAAACTGCTTTAAATTGATCCCGAATTTTTAAATGCCACAATTGCTCTGAACATGTTCAGAGAAAACGAGCATTTTATGACCAACAGGCGTTGCAAACCCCAATAACCATATAATAATTTCAAAAAGAACAGAGGCAATTTTCACAAGAAATACCGCAATGGTATAAAATTGTGCTGCTTGTATTTTCTGAGACTTAAGCACTAAACACACCTATTTTTGTATATCCAGTTGAAAGTTAGAATTATCACCAAAACAAATCAAATCAAGGCACGATTGAACGAACTAGTTTCAGTTTTATATCATTTTAATGCAACTGCCATTAAAGAAATAACACAACTTACCTGTTGGATCGTAATATAAACAACGATTTTAAGCGAGGTTAGGGTTTTGTATGTTTTTCTCTCGTTTTGATACTTCTTGGAAAACAAGAAATAACGAAACATTAAAACAGCGGTAAAGAAATGTTAATCACTGTGTTTCTACGTGAGCGCATTAAACATAGTAAATTAATACGCATGGAATTGATTGGAACACAGATTCAAAACATTTGTGGTGAAGATCTAAAGAAACATCATTTGCACCAAAATTTTTTGATGTTGTGGAAAAACTTCTAGACAATTTTAAATAACATTGTTTACTTTGTAAGCAGTGCTAACTTAAAGACTATCTAATGCCAATTACAGCCGTTCATCTGCTTGATAATAAACAAACATTTTTTGCTATGCTTCCTACAAATATATTGAGAAATTGTGTGTAAAATTAAAAAAATTGCTAAAAAGACCCAAATATAGAAGACATGGTAACACTTTTTAGTAGTTTGGTCACTCATTTAATCAGTTTTTCACTCATGTAGTCTTTGTAATGAAATTGAAACAACCAATCCAAATGTTCTGGCACTCCATGCTTTTTTAATTTTCCCGCTCTCTCTGAATTTACCAAATTCTTGGTTGGAAGGTGTGATTCAACAACAGACTTTCAGTTTAAGTTTTAACGCCTGAAAGTAACCATACACTGGAAAGTACTTTCCAGCCAAGTAGGAATTGCTAAAAATTGGCAGCTCACGTCCCATCTTTCACCAGAGGCTATACCGCCGGTACCAACTTCGGTTTCATGAAGATAGAGCAACATGAAGGTTTGACTCCAACCGAGATTTCCAAATCGGTAACTTCGAAAGAACAATTCTTTTACCCAATTGTAATCTTTCACCTTAAATACCAATTCATAAGCAAGATATTCTCTTAAGAAATTCTACGAAGTAATCCCTTTGTCATGTTGTCAATAGATTTTCTTTTTGCATAGTGAATTATAAAACAAGCTTCCCCCTGACCACCCGGCTCATCACTGTCATGTGGTCGAGATATCCGCCACCCTCACCAAAGGTGCATTAACTCGCCAGATGTTGCGTGAGTTCTCCCGCACTGTAATGGTGCTGTTCAGTGTTGAGATAAACTGTGACAGGAGCTGTACAGTTCGAATCCACTGAGTTTGAATTGTTCCTCGATTGCTGCAAAAGTTTTTTACACTCTACTTCGTATTGTTTACGACGTTTATAAGCCTTGTATATGATAATCAAGCAGATCGTCAATATCCCGAATGTCAGAAGTGCATTGAAATGGTGTCCCTCAAAAAATATTTCCACTTCATCTTCAATCCCGATGTAGATTCCACTTCGATTCTTCAGGTGTTCTTTTTCTTTCACCTGTGACAGATTTCTCAAGTGATAAACGATCTTACATCAGTCAAACAATCGCATTTCATACTACGCCATCAACTTTTTCTGAACTGTTAAAATAATCTGGAAAGTAGAAATGCTGAAAATAAGCAGTTTCAGGTATTTTTCTTTAAAAACACATTTGCTCTGAATGCGGTCATTTCAAACGGAGGCGATAGCTTCATTTCTTATGTTTAGGCTTTCAAATTTGTTGTGAAATGGTACACGACAGGAAAATTACGGCGACGCACTTGCTAAAAGGTACAAGCTGAAACTTCTAGACTGTCAAATTAATTAATTATGAAGTGTGTCTTATTTGCATTCAATTCTGTTAGCTTATTAAACATCTGGAGAGAAATGTCGTAAAAATAACATAGAAGCAATTTCTGCATTTAAACATTTCAAACATTGACTTTCTCATTCATGAGAACAAAAGCAAATGTTTACCAAACCTGTAGCATGAATTCGCATGTTCCCTTGCAGCAGATCACGTGATGTTTCTGAAAAGTGTAGTTTATGTAAACACGGAAATAAATTCGTAAAGAAAAATATGGTGAGAACATTTCTGTGCAAATATGTATTTTAACTATGCCCAAGAGTAAACGTTTACATTAGTATAAAAGATTTCGTCAAAACAGTTTGTAGTTTTTAGGTAACTTTTGACGATTAAAAAAGTTTTATTTGATTGACTGTACTATTTGCTTCAAGTTCCGGGTAAGAAATAAATTAGGCAGAACATTCTTTCATGGTGTGAGTATCGCTCTCTTTACAAGAACCACTGAAGGCATTTCTGTTGCCATGTCTAACACATTCAATTCGATAGATTTTTAAACTGTTTTGTTTGTTGCGTGAATAAAATAACGCCAGCAAATCGCCAAACACATAGTGCTTTGAAAACAAAAACTTAACCGTTCATTTTGATCAAAATTATCAATAAAAACTCAAAACGAAAACTGTCTATCAAAAGGAATTTTTTCCAGCAAAGAAGCAGACACTAAGATCTTGCAGAATATATTCGTATATTTCGCCTACTAGTTAGGCATCTTCAGTCCTTATTGAAATAGAATCTTTGAATACGAGCTGATGATACCTACCCAGTAAGCGAAATAGATACTCTGCAAACGAAACCCGAACAAAAATGTGCGAAACGAAGGTTAAATAGCCTCTATCCCGCAGTGAGAGGCATTGTCGGCAATGTTTGGAAGACAGTGTTCCAGTTTACGAATTATGTGAAAATGTTAATCGCTTCGTGCACCGAAAAGACATTAAAATAACTCTTCTGTATGTGATGAGCATGCTCAGATACATGACAATCTATAGCAGTGGTTCTCAAACATTTCGCTGAAGGGAGCCAAATCGAGACCCAGGATTTTTTTAGAGCCGCACTAAAACCTTTTTAACACAAGTCAAGTGACACGATTTGCTTTGTTTCAGAATGGAGTTTGTCACATAAAATGTTAGAGGTGTTATTGAAAGACTGCTGAGGGCTGCACAAAGGGTGCTTGGGAGCCGCATGCTGCTCTCAAAGCCTCGGTTGAGAACCACTGATCTATAGCCTCGAACTTAACGTTTTATCTATAGATTATGACAAAGCACAAATATACAACTTAAGACAAGCACGAACTTCGTTCAGTTCCATCTGAAAAAAACTACGTAACCCAACGAATCAAACTTTTCGAAGCGGATCTTTGTAGACATTGTGGTCAATTTGATACAATTTTATTTGAGTGACAAATCACCAGGCGTGCTGTGGATGTTAGCTTTGCTGTCACTTGCGTCATGCATTCTAAAGGTTGCCGAACAGTGTTCCCCCTTAGCAGATACGCAGTAGCACCAAGGCACCAAACCATTTGCGCACTGAAATCTCATTTTGCGCACTTGCAACGTTCCAAAATTAACATTTTTGGACAGAAAGCAGAACGCCACTAAACATATCCCAGAGCTCTTTCAGAAGCTATTGGACTTAAATGTGTGCTTAAGTAGGATATTCGAGGAATCTGAATGCCATGCTGTGCTTTCATAACTCGGCCGTAATTCTGATTACATGTACCCACAGTTCAGTGACAAATCACCAAAAGGACAAAGCAGCAAAATCTGCTCGCAAGTGTTTTACTAGGAAATCGAGTTCTCGCCAATTACGCGTCTTCAAGCAAAAGCGCACAGGTTAAGTGATGAAACACTAAAACAAGACTCAACCAAACACGCCAACTGCAACTCAAAACATATACTAAGCAGTGTTGCCATTGCTGTTTTTTTCACTAGATCTGGGGTTTTTCTGTTTAATCTGGGGTTCTGGGTTTTTATTTAAAATCTGGGTTTTTTTTCACGTTGGGCAAACTTTAGAAATGTATGTTGTATTACTGTATTTTCCAATGAAGAATACAGTTTCACAGGTGCAATGTGCAGAGTCAGTAGCCAGTATTAGTTGAGTAGGACTAGGCCTAACCAAACCATTGGAAATCTAATGATTCACAGATTAAGCACTGACTAGGCATAGGTCAGCACTCTAATGAATCGCTGATATATCAAGGGCTGCTTGTACATGATTTTATAATGCTTTTTTGGTTTTGAAGATGCTGTGGTTGAGAATCTGTTCATTGTTTTACAGGCGGATTGTGATAGGTACGAATGTAAAATTTTGAATGTTAAACCAGTAGTAAAATATTGCAATGAATGCAATGGTTAAGGGTGAATAGAACACTGTAAAACCTTGAATGCATCTTGTACATGTTTCAATTTGTGCATGTAAGTAAAAGTAAAAGAAAACATATTTAAACGTTTTTTAAAAAAGATGTACATAGCTTTTTTATGTTACTTCATAGATTTGATTTGCTGCTAGCCTACTTGTAAATTGTCAGTATCATGTTCAAAAATAGACTTAAATTTGTTAAAAATATGATGCAAATAATGCATATTACCTTAATTTTTATGTTCAAGTATCGGTAGCGTACATTTCAAGTTTGATTTAGACATTTTTTCTACATTTTGCATGTCTGTTTTTTTCTGTGTTTTTTCAAGGTAAATTCTGGGGGTTTTCTTCATAACTGAGTAGCAACACTGATACTAAGTATTGTAGAATTAAATAAAAACATGTACTGTAGTTAAAAACAAACACCATGACCATTACATTGTCATCATCAAACTATAAGACTAAGCTTTTAGTTTAGAAAACATGCGAATTGTACACTTTGAAACACGCGCTATGAACATCACACTTTTATTCCATAATTTTATGTGAATTGATTCTTATAATAATTTACAGAGTTTATAATTCATTCAGAACTTTTATGCTCACTCAAGGATATTTGCTCAGAGTAACCTTTTCTCAGAGGGAACACTGTCGCCAACCCTTTGCTCAGTGAATTTAGTAAATCTACTACATGCATCGCCAGACATCTGAGTTGCATGAAGCATCTGCATTATGTACAAAAAAATTGAGAAAAGTCAATTCAGTTTTTACTCAAATCTATCTACACTGAGTGCTATTCGCAAATAAATAGATTTCAGTTAGATACGGAAAAACGATTTTCTATTTTCGGAAAAAATGGTTTTCCGACTTAAAAATGAAACAGAAATAAAGTTTCACAAAAAAACTTTTATACCACATGTGATTCTGTAAGATAGGTTGTAAACGTCGAAACGCCTTGACAAAACTATTTCTGAATTCGCTTACCTTTTCAACAAAAGCATATTTATTTAAATGAACAAATAAACTATTCGTTTTTCTTGGTCAATAAACGTACCTCAAATACTTTCCGTTTTGAATGCACTTCATCTTTTAGCACTATGCAATCATTCTTCAATGATACAAAATGACTGGTGGTTTTTACAATTGTAGCTTCCTCACCTGAATGTACCAGAAGAGTCAGTGTTGTTACTGAGCAGCAGTGGCTGCCTGTAAACAGGAGTCACGCTAGCACAGGTATCTCCGATGCGTTCATCGGAAGGCCTAAAAATCGCTCATTGAAAATGTTAATGACGTTCATTAAATGACGTTCATCAAATAATAAGTAGGATTCTTTTGAAAATTTAAGCTGAAGTGGTCAAATACTGAATTGGCTCAGAGCAGTGAACAAAACATTTTCATTTTGCAGGAGAAATGTTTGCGATTAATCTACGTTTGGTATTACGTGATGGCTTTACGATATTAAGACGATCGCATTTACTGTTCTGGAAGGCGATTAAGAGAAACCACATTCATACGCAATAGAAATACCTGTTAGGTCGAGGAAAAACACATTTCTGCAATTTTTATTCGCCTCGAACTGTGCAGTTCGAAAGGTTTTCTCTCACAAGTTAAGAGAAGATAAAGAGAAATGCATGTTCAGCAAACATAAGATAGATAAACGATGAAATACATTCACAAAAATGTTGAATGAACAGTTTTTATCAAAACTCTTACCTTGTTTAGAACAACTAGGGTATTTGCAAAACTGATCCATAGCAAAGCAAATATTACTGTAGCAATATACGACAATTGCAAGAACCACGTTCTCAAAGCAAAAAGATTTCAGCATTGTTTTATACCTGAAGGTAACAAATGCATTATTCAACAAACAGGTACATTCTAGTTATCACAATAATCGTAATCGTGCTTTTAGCCCTAAAATTGCATGTCAGAATCTTAGAGTTGTTTCTGAATGCTGCCTGCTTTCAACAATGACACAGATTCCGTCAATGCCCTCAAATGCATATTTCATGTGTGTGTTAAACGTTAGATAGCAACCCAACCCCAGCCAGAACATGTAATTCCACAAGATAAACAGAATGACAGAGGCAAAGTGTCAGCAAGCCCTGCAACAAAACTGTTTTTACGCAATCATTTAACCACCAGTGCCCCTCCTGCAAGGTAATATCGAAGAAGCAACACAGATGACAAGCACCAAATCTCGCTGCCAAAGCGAGAACGCGGTTTTGATCAAGGCTATTGCAACGCTTTCAAGTATTCAATGATGGTTTTGCAACACCTAGCGTCCGTCATCTCAAGCCACGATAGTTAGACTTTGAACTGTAATGGAAAGTAGTAACAAAGTTATGATTGCTTACGAACAGATCCAATAGAACCCATATCAACTGAAAAAACTTGACAACTTGTTCTTATGAGAATAAGGTGGTTTCTTGGAACGAATATTCAATACTGTTGGTCAAAGTACAGTATAACAATGTTTTTCAACATACATTTTTTTACGAAACTACGCACCATTTCACGTCTTAGCACCAAATACCTGGTTTCGTTTGTTGAATTTTAATCAATCTGTTCACTGCAGAAAAAAGGAACTTTGAACCTCATTAACAAGATGAATAACTTCAAGCAGTTTGATACATGCACAACATCACAACAACTGCAATGACGACATAAAAATAGTTCTGTTTCCACCAAATACAACATCAATATAATATAATATAATATATACGCTATCAAATCTAATTTATAAACGGACTACTTTATAATAATGAGAAAATGTATCAAGAGAAGATTGCAACCAGTATATGCAACTGTATTGATGATTGTTGCTACTCTTAGGTTTCTACAACTTTTTTCCAGCTCACCATCTAAATGCCTCGTTAAATGTCCTTTAGAATCTGAAAAACTGGACTCTGGTGCAGCGAATATTACGATGTGTCTTTACCCAAACAAAACTTCAAACATCTGGTGCATTAGACTGCTGTAAAGCTTCCGCCTACAAACTGGTTAATTCTCTGACACTTTAACAAGGAGTTGCATCTCTTTACTTTCAACCTGTCAGCTCTTTCACCACCTATAACAAAATTTTGCTAAATGTAAATACTTCGTCGTGCAACCGTTTGGGGTACTCCAATATGAGTGCAGTCATTTTGTTCCTCTGGTATAAACCAGGGGTTTCCCCTACGGTTCATTCTCAGTTGCGTTGTGATGCAAAGGCAACTATAAATTTTCAACCTTCGATATTTTCTTGCAAATATGTTCATTGCAATGTTTAAGTTGCGTAAACAAGATAGAGAACAAGAATGATTGAGCATGAGTTTCCTAGCAGCTGGAAATAATGCATTTTGACTGCTCGGAATGCTGACTTAACGCCATAAATTCTGTACTTGCGCCTCTTTCACAATGCCAAAAGCACATTACTGAAATCACAAAAGGAAATAGAAATTTGAGCTGTCTGGTGTAAAACCGGGGACTTTCCCTGAAGTTTTATATCCCTGGAGGCTTAGCAGCAGACAGAAAAGCGTTCGCTTTCGTTGGTTCCGTTCACGTCTGGTGAGTTTGCGGTCGGGCCTTCATCTTCGCATCACATGACAACTAAGTTTAAAACGATGATCTCATACCGCGAGGGTTTTCCTACCTTCAAGGAATTTTGGCTCTATTTATCTGACAAACACGCATGTAATACTCGCAACCAAGAATGTCAAATTACTGGGTTTTCGCAGAGGCGCAATCTCCATCTCGTTTGCAGAAAAGCTGCCGGGAAACATATGTCGTTGAGTGAAGAAAAGAAATCTTATAGCCTTCAGACTAATTAGTTGCAGCGTTTCAAGCACTCCTGAAAATGAAAACGATTCAACTATTAGTACGTTTTCAGCTCAAAAATGAGCAAAGCATGAAAAACGATAGATCACAATATTCTCATTGCAACTTCTCATTGAACAATGAAAACGAATTTAAATGTTTGAAGCTGACAATTGTTATGTAACAGTGCAACCACGCGTTATCACATAGCGAGGCTCATCACTTTGGAAATGAATCGCAAATCCGCCATTCTCATGACCGCCGGTCTCTTCAATTTCCCTCAAAACCTGTCTAGTCTGAACCGGTGGTTGTTAACCGCGACTGTCAAGCAATTTCTGTGCGGCTCTCAGCAATCTTTTAATGAAACCCCTTATATTTTATGTAACAGGTTTCGTTCTGCTACAAAACAAAATGTGTCAATCGACTTGTGTCAAACAATTTTTCTTGGGTGTTTATCTTGTCACGCAATAGAACAGAAACGTGTACAGAAATCATGTCAAAAATTTCAAAACAACTGCGATCGAATTTAAGAATCATCTCTGTAGGCTTCACTTTTGAAATCCATTAAAAATTGAATAACTGTACTTTCAGACAGCCTTAGTGCTTTAAGAAAGGAAACTTAAAACATAATTCTGCTTAAGTGAAATAAAAATCAGTGAACGTCATATTTACCAAGTTAAAAAATATCTCAAATAGCAGCACAACGTTTTTTCTTTTGCCTAGCCATTATCCCAAACAACTAATTAAAAAACACAATTAATTTCATCAAAACTAATGAAAACAATATCCCAGTACCCGACATGTTGATTGCAGTTATCTATTATGAAAAATATAACTAAATCGGCGGAGATAAGAGTCGCTGCGCAGTATATTAAGCGCAAACAGAAAAACAAGTTATATCCACAAAGACATATGTACATACTTTACGAGCAATGCACGTGATCACAAGCGCGTAAAACGCATAGACAGGGTTTTGTTCAAAGGATGATACAGAGGTTATTCTGCCTCAGCCGCATACGCGTTTGGTGCTCTAAGCCAGTGTTTTTCAACCTTTTTTGCATCACGGACCACTTTATGCAATAAAAAAATTTTGGGGAACACCAAACAAAATTTTATAATCACAATTATGATGTTTAGTTCTGTTTTGGCTCTTTTAATTTATTAAAATTAACAAGAAAGTCCTATTCGTTTGCTCCTAAAATTAATTACTTTCACGAAAGAAAACATATTTACGCTCATTGCGTTAAACGAGTGATTTTCGACCGGTGTTCGATGGAACACTGGTCAAACTTATCAAATTTCCTGCGGAACACCTGACGATCTTTCACGGAACACTAGTTTTCCGCGGAACACCGGTTGAAAATCACTGCTCTAAGCCATGTCCAAACAGGCTTCCATGAGACAGACTTACCTACAGCTTTCTTTGCACTGTGCGCTGTAGGCAAGAAGAGCACAGAGAGATGTATTTAGCAACGGTGAGTAAACTATCCATACCACAGAAAGACGAAGAAAATAGAGAACACTACTCAACAAACACTACGTTTGATGGTTGCAAAACAAAAAAATCAGTCTTTGCCGTGAACAGTGGGTTATTTCATTTTTCCGAGGCTGGGACATCGACAAACTCTAAAGTTATCTGGTCACAATGTCCTATCAAATGTATCTTATAAGACCAATATGTAAATAGTGTATAGTGAGATAACACAAACTCACACGTTCCAAAACAAAACAAATTACAAGGAATGAAAACACAAGAACTGGAACTGTATTTTAATTGGACCAACAAGTTTTGTAACACTGGCAATGGTTGTAAAACAGAGTTATTGGCTGTACCGCACGAAATAACGTAATATTGCAACTGACAATGACCGAAACTAAAGTACAGTACAATAATATCAAAAGCCCAATAAGAGCGAATTTACAAATTTTAAAACAACATGTTAGAGGTACCAGTTTACGAAGTCTGGAGACCTTTCCTCCAGGTGGGATTCATTCATCAACATTTTTTGACAGCTGAGGATTTACAAGTTTCCCCACTCCAGACTGGGGAAACTTTGTTGACGTAACGTCAGAGAAGAAGAATTTCTACCAATTGCCGAGCTCAACGTTTGGCTTCCTCGACCAGTTCATTCTCATTTTCCTGTGAGTGAAGTGATGCTTCAGTTTACAATTACTTGCCAATGGCGAGATTGCCATTTACGCGTAGTTTCTAATTCTCCTAAAGAAGCACTCTTCACTGTCCCCATTCGTCTCCCCAGATGCGTAACGGGCGCAACTTGGGGTCTCCACTTGTGGGTAACTGATTGGAAAGACTGTCGCGAATTTTTCGAACGATTCCTTCTGCATAAAGCCTGAACGGGGTCATTGGAAATGGGCGCGACGATGGATGGGCGATGGTTTCGATTAATTTTGCTCATTCCATGGTAGTAACTGCCTAAATTATACCGTTGGGCAAACCGGTCGTGCCATTTGCTTGGAAACTTTTGAGATATCAGGGGATGCTATGGGAAGGTGTTGCTGTGGGCACGTTTGTGGTGTAGAATCCATGTATCGAGTCCACTGCAAGAGCAGTCATGCGGCAATCACTACTCATCAAAAGGAGAGGCTGTGTATTGCACAAACTTTTCTTAGGACAGGGTGGACGATGTTTTTGTTTCATTTCTTCCGCAAGATCCACTTCCACAAAACCCCTAGCCCCCCTACCCGCAAATCTAACAGTAAAAACAGTAAAATTTGATATAAAAAATGAAAAAATCATTGATTCATTTGACTAAGTCATATGTTTGTTAACCTAAAGCATATTTACTCTTAAACGTCGTTACGTTTGCTTTTAGCGATGACAAAAAGAATTTGGAATAAATAGTAAACATCGATTCAAAAAAAATTATTGCCAACCATCACAACAACTTAGATTTCCAGCATAACGAGATTGTTGATTCATCCTTAAATATAGTACTGTGCATTCTTTAACTAAAGTGCATTGCAATTAGGTACTGAAAACAATAAACAAACAATAGTCCTAAAGCACAAAAAATATGGGATTGTGCTTGAACAGAAAAAGGATCGTCTGATCGCTGCCAGAGCACGCAAACGCAATTTAATTGACTCGGTGCATTTTAACACAAAAGAACAAATCTGATTATTGGTGGAGACAAAGCAAAACCCGTCTTCGGAGGAATCCTTTGAGAGTTGACATTGACATAAGTTCACTGAATTTGTAATCTACGTGTGTTTCCCGTACTGCAGTGTGAAACGGGAGTTTCTCAACAAATAAATTTTTGAATGTTAAATAACATCAGTTTTAGAAATAAAACTGCTTTCCAAATAGCTTCAGCGAAGCGAAGCAGTCTGGTGGTTGTTTGAAGAACCCTATGTGTTTCAAGTGAAACGATGCGCTGTTCAGCAGCATGAGAAAAGTTTCCTCAGTGCTGATTTCACTGCTATTAACAGCATGACAAGCACACTTTGCAACGTGTATGCAATAACAATTTATTGCAAGTTCTTTTGTGGTTTAGTGGCAAATTGCCTTTGCACTAAAACAGAAGTGACTGTGAAATAGTAGCATACTTCATTGCAGCACAGAGGATCAAATCGACCATGATCGCTGTACAATGCGTAGTATCAAAACGGGCCCCATTTAGACTGAATGGTACAATCATCATAACATTGTTCATGGTGGTTGGAAATTCAAACATATTTGAGAGATTTGGCCTTCAAAAGCCCATAAATATTTTAAACAATCTGAAGGATTTTTGCTTTTTTAAATATTTTCATATGCAGTTTTAAAATAGGCAAACGCTTCGTTTCCATTTTTAGTTCTGTTCAGTTTCGTAATACTCACGTTCGTACCCCTTTTCGTAATGTCACAATTGGTCTGCGGCCATCTCCGCTTCTTGCGCCGTGGATCACGCGACTACTTTCGCAGTGAAAGCTGTACTGCGGTGGCGAGTCAGTAGCAGTGAACTGTTTCCTTGCACTCATAAACGTCAAAAACGAGGCTGGACAAGCTGCAAGAACCGTTTCTCAAGTATCGGTGTGACCCGACCGAGAATTAGTGAACGACTGGGGTATTAAACTTGGCGGGGCCGGGACTACGGCCGGGGCCGAGGATTGAACTTTGCTCCGGTCGGAGGCGGGGGTCTGGGCATTCAAACATATTTATAGACTTGGTTATTTGAAAGAAAGTAAGAGTAATGTATTCCGTACACACATTGCCATTGTTGATATGGTCTTGAAAAGGTTTTCTTACAATGTTTCGCAATGCAAAACAAAGAGTTTTTTTCAAAAATATGAAGTAGAAACTCTAATAAAATATATGGCAAACTGCGATTTGCCAGCCAAATACGTAGGTGCAAAGAATGTGTCACCACTCACCAGTTAATTTACACAGATCTCTTACTGTTATTGCCAATTTTTCGAATGCACAAATCAACATCACTTCACAAAAACGCAGAAAAAGAAGAGCCTTCACTCCTTCACATGACGATACTCAACTCACATAGCATGACAGAACGGTAGCAAGAAAACACATTTTTTTTCCCAGGCCATTGGCTTTTACCGACTACATTAGTACATGAAAAACACTGATAAACCAAAGAGGCAAGTGCGTATTTTACTTAATTTTTGTTATGCATCAACTTATTACACTCACAGTCACCATGGACTTTTTTAATCTACTCGGTTACTCCATTATTTTTCCTCTACTAATCGCAGTCAGAGCAGAAGTGTCACTTCCACTTCCTGCACACCAAACATGGCGGTTTAACGTAGCCAATCTTATATCAGACAATGTTATCGAGTCATAGCCAATTGCTTTCAAGTTATGTTTTAAAAACAGCACTTTTTCCATATTATCAGGGCTTAACCGAGTTCTACTTCCGTTTGCTCTTGCCACTTTGAACTCTCTCGCGCTAGCGAGTGAAATCACAGGTGCGCTGAGATATTTTCAAGCTATTGTTGCAATTTCTGGATATCTGTGGCACTGTCCCATCTACACCTGTAATGGACAAACGTTGCGTTCACACTTTGACTCATTCAACTACTTGGCCACCATCAGTTGTGCTTTGACGTATGGACCTTCTTCTGACAGATGAATTGTCGGCGGAGCAACTTCTTTCCTCATTCAAAAACGCGAAGTATTTAGCCTTGTTAGAACCACTCTCTGTTTTTCGATATTTTCTGTCAGCGGCTTCTCCAGGTGATCCTTCCATAGGAGATTCTTTCCTTTTTTGGCTTTTGTTTTCAACTGTTTCGGTTCGTGCTGTTGCAACCAGTTGAACAAGAAATAACTCTGCCTGATCAGCTTCTCTTCGTGAAAAAATCCCATTTTCAGTCTTGGATCCAGGAGGGCTGCAACCACATGTAGCTGGCTTTTTTTGATGGAAATGAAATGTTGTCGAACGTCCCCTCCGCAAAAATATCGATACATGTTCTGCTGAAGGGTCTCCTATAGTTCAACCACTCCTTCGCAATCAGTCTCTTCCAAAGTGATCAAGATAAACTTTGCTCTTGGCATTGCTGCAGAGATGCACGAATTCTCTTTTTCACAAAAATGTACGACATCAATAAAGATTTTTAGGAATGCCACAACGGTTGGCAAAATTTCCCACTCATGACTTTCGATTGGTTTCGAGTATTTCAATGCCAAACTTTTGAATTCTATGTAGACCAGAATAATTGCTTTTGTGCAGCAGAAATGTTTCCAGCATTGCTCCAGAGTGTTTCTTCATCCAAAATCAAAGCGTGCCGCGGCATTCCCTCTCTTTCTTAGGCTTTCATTAACACAGATTTGGGTTTGGTACTGTGACGATACTTAAGAACAATCCTTCGTATTTTTATAAGCAACGTTGCCACTGATTTCTGCTTTTTTCGGCTATTCGTAAGAACAAGATGCAAGCCATGAAGAAAACACGAAACTATTAAAAGTGCTTTTTTGTATGGTTGCTGTGTTTATTTAGTGGCTTGGGATTCGTTTATATCATGTTTTGTATATTTTTTGAATAAAGAAACCGGTTGCCATTGTAAACGAACAAGACGGGACAGACGGGATAAAAGCTGAAACCTGATGCATTTTGTAACTAATTAGTCGATTGTCACCCCGAAATGAAAGTGTTGAAACATTTGTCCCAAAGAATTCCCCTGGAACCTGGAAAAACATCCATCACATTCTCAACTGCTACCAACAGAAAAAAAAAACTGTTCAGTTTTCAAAATCTCTCAAAGCAACAGCAAGGCGCAGAAACGTGATTATCAGTTCACCGCCTTTCAATCTGGCACTGGTAGGCTTTAATCCCATTGTGTACTGCAGGTAGTTGGATGCTGATTCTGACCTGTGTAAATGGCGAATCCTCTTCTTATGAATCATGGATCCCGTGACACCTTGTTATGGACTAACAAACACTAGAAATCAGCTCACCGTGAAGCGAACCACAGAAAACGCAGGTTATGAAAAAAAGCTTAGCTGAACAAGGCTAAACAGTGCTTGCTGTCGTCCAAAACAATATTGTTTAGTTATAATAGTGTACCTTGATCCAAACTCCACATTTAATGTTGGTGTTTTCCGCTGACCAAGTGGGTTCAAAATGGCAAAAAAATGTGCAAAAAATAAAATTATCTTGAAAAACTAATACAAAAACAGCAATATGTGGATCCCGGTCCCGGCTAGTTATGTTTCTTACCCCGGCCGGGGCCTAGGCCGGCAAAAAAATTCAATCCCCGGCTGGGGCCGGGACCCCAGTCGTTCCCTACCGAGAATCGAATCCAATCTACCAGCTTCGGTGGTTGCGTTCAACCAACTGCACCACTTTTTATTTTCAGTGACCTGTTAATGCAAGTCGGTATTTCGATTTTTCAATATACTTTGCCGACACCATTTTATGATTACAAGCAAATATCTTGCAAATTGTCTGTGCTTGTTGCGGTAATACCGATTGGACTAGAATGGTTCTAAAATGCAACAAACCAAGCAGCGTTTTTATTGCATTGAAGTAACTCGTCTCCAAAAAGGTGACAAAAAGTGAATCTATCCGCAAATATTTTTGAACAAGATCTGAGAACTGAAGATGAGTAGCGTTATGCAAAATCGATTTCCTGTGTAACAGCTTGCCGATAGATTCACTTATTTGTCAACCTTGTGGAGAGGAGATAACTTGAATACAGATATACGCAAGTTTGAATCGTTGCTTAAAGAAGAAAGCAGCGCCCAGTCGCCTGATTCCTTGAAAGCTTACAGTAAACCCAGAGCATTTTAATCGTCATTTTTACTGCTCATAAAAATCTGACGAACACAAAATGGGCGCCCAGCAAAATGAAAGGAAAAAGGCGACCAATTGTTGGTTTACGACTCTGAGTAGAAGTCACAACATCGCTGTGCAGTTGAGATATCCAGCTCTCAAAATGTTGCTTGTGTGAACAGAAACGGAAATATTGATACTTTATGTCAATTGTGAAACATATGGAACTGCATAATGACTTAGAAGAAAGTTGGTTGAGTTTTTCTAATTTATAGAAATTGCATCAGAATGTACTGCTCCGGGTGTCTGTAAAGTCTAAGTACCTAAGACCATCCTTGTCGTCCACTTAACAGTACCGACTCGATTGGCTCTACTTTGGACAGAGCCATCATCATTTAAATAAATTAACCTACGGGGAGGTAAAATAATCTAAACAAATGAAATAGATAGTGAAAACCCTTGTGTACCCGGACTTCGTGGACACCTGTATATTCATCGATATTTTTTCAGTCACTACACTTTGCTTGCAGCTTCGTTTTTAAATCCAGTAGTTCCAAATAGATGCAAGTTTGTGAAGTCTCTGCTAAGATAACAAAAAAGCTGCCCAAAAATACTAACAGAAGAAAAAATATTATGAAAGAAAAATGTTCAGAAAAATAGCTTCCGTTTTGTTCTTACTACAAATGAATACTGATATTTGCTCTTTTCAAGCTGAAAAAAACTTAAGTTGAAATTTTGCTTCACTGATTTACTCAAAAATCATCGCAGTTAGTTTTGTGTAAGCTTCATAATAGATATAAAGACATCTGAATAAATAACTGAACGATTTCTCTGTGTTTGATTGCAGCAATAACCCCACGTTAACAAATTTTTTTTTTTTTTTAATCGGTTTAATGTTTCTACATGTAATGTTGGTAAGTGCATCATGCTGTTCAGCTGCGATTATCCATTTTTATGTGTCATACATTACTCACATTGTCTTGTCTGGTCCAAGGAATACTGCAATGTGCTCAAAACTTGTTGTCAGAGCTTCTTACATGTACTTATTAGAACCAAGTTTTTAGTGGCACAGCCTAGGTTTCTGACGTAACCTCGTTCATCAGACACAAATCCATAACTCATACACATGACATAATCGTACCGCAAAGCTGTAGAAAAAGTTAACATTTATGGTCGTTCCGATTTATTCCAAATAGTGGAAACATTGGTGTAGGAGGCCAACTGGACAGTTTAGAGCAGTGAACAAAACCTGCTGGAAAGAAATGAACAACGGGAACGATAGCCATCTTTTCATTGTTATGACGCATTTAAACTATATTTTGGCTAGCACCGAATCGTTAAAGTTTTGCATGAATTACAAAGTAGAATGTTGACTTTACACATTTTAATTTTAACTAAGCATGTATTCAACTAATTAGGCAATCAACCGAAATATTTCAAAACAACTGAAGTTGCCACAACGGAAGATTTTTACGGAAATGTGTCAAGCTATATTTTCACAGGTATGAGCAAACAAAATTCGTATTGAAAAAAAGAAGTAGCAGATATTGAAACCACATCAGGTATTTAAAAAATGCAACTGATCTTTCTTGTGCTTTGCAGATACGACAATGAAATAAGAATCTAGGTCAACTTTTAACAAATGGTAAAAACGTATCCAGTTTTGCTGCAAACAGTTGTCACTGATCTGCAATCATTTCGTGAACGAAAAAATCAGACGTTTTCGTTGAGCAAAAGTTGACTCCGTTATATAGATTTTTCATTTCTGTTTTTGACGTAGAACATGATCAATACCACAGAGAAAGTCGCTGCATTTGTTGATTCAAACTCCGTTTTCAAAAACTGTAGTGATCTTCGAACAACTTTTTCTGCTGAAGTAAATTCTCCAATTCACCTTGTTCTCAAAATTACCTTCTTAAGCATGGTTTCCATTGTTGGTTCGTTTGGAAACCTGATGGTTATATTTTCACTGGGAGAAAACGGAAACGTGTACAAAAAAGGTCGAGTTTTTCTGGTCAACCTGGCATGTGCTGATCTTTATGTAAGTATCTTTCACAGCGTTGTTTTCATGTCGTGGTATTTTATTATGAAGTACAAACATGCTACGTTGTGCTCACATTGCAGTTGAGCTTCAGCCATTTTTCCGTTACGGTTCAGACGCAGACAACGGAAGAAATTATTTATTGGGTTTAAAACCCGGTGCAACATTTTCATGAGCCACTGCAACACCTAAAGTAATACGTTTTCAGAAACAAAAGCAACTTCGCTCTGATTTGTCCTGTCTTAAAAATTTCGCGAAATCCTGCAAAATTTACAGAAACACACTTACTTGAAAATTTGTGGAAAACGCACAAACATTAAAAGTTCTGCACCACGAGAAAGTATTCATCAATTGTGTAGTTAATACTAATGATTTGATCAAAGCAATATTTTTACGAATTTGCTTTCAATGAAGATGATGAAAAATCCCACAAAACGTTTGGATTTGCATAAATTTACTTTACATATTGTGCATTTTCCCAAACATCGATTTAAGTCTTTTCACTAGCCAGATGATAACAAAATCTTACCTTTACTTCGGATTAGTTTTCAATAAAAAACACGCATAAAAGCAATCAGATAAAAAAAAACTTCTAACCGCCGTAATTCATTATATTCGATCCAGTTACGAAATACAGTAGAAACGTTTTTTGGAAAAACCAATCGTTACAATTCCTGATGTAAATGTTTGAAAAAATATAGCAATGAGATAGAGATCATTTGGAAATTATCCTAACACATGAAAATGTGTAGATTGAAAATGCGTATTTGATGCGAAATCGATTTCATTGTAAAATGCTTTGCGAGCAGATTCGGCTGTTCTGTCTTTGTGGTTCTTCGAAACTTGAATGTTGATAACTTGATAAATGCAGTTAGAAACGTTGCAGAGTTATGAAAGCACAGCATGGTGGGCAGATTCCTCGAATATCCTACTTCTCTTCCACTATCCTACTGCAGTACGAAAACGTTTGAAACGCTTGGAGTATTTTGCAAGATTCGTCCAAACTACTTTCAACATCTGCGTAAACTCCACATCATCAAATCGTCTGCGATCAGTCTCCAACTCAGTCGTTAAGTTCTTTACGTTGCGGTCTGGAGTCAAACTCTGTCTGTCAGCAGCAATGTGCTCCTTGAAAACTGCTCATTCTAAACACATTTTTTACACGAACTTACAAACATTTATGTTCCGTAAATGCTGAAAATGATTATTTAAAGAGAATCAATGGAATTACCCTCACATAATGTTTTCTAAAAATGACAAAAACGCGTAGAATATGCTGTCGATCAACAAAAAGACCACTATAACAAACCTCCTTTATTCTTTATATTTTGTACATCAAATACGTTTGCGTAATTATTTCTGACCGACAAAAATTTTAATTTGCTTTTCAGGTCACAGGTGTTTTTGTTCCAACTCTGATGGCAAACGTACTTGCGAACCGCAACGTTCTTGTTGGTTGGACATGCAAAGCGATCGGTTACCTGGCAGTAGTCTCATGCTCTTGCTCGATGGCCAACATATCCTTTATTGCCATGAACAGGTGAAGTATCACAGCCAATTTTTTATTTTTGTTGGTTTATTTGTTGTTTGTTTGAGTACAGTAGTAGATTTTTCCAGTAAGAACTTCTTAATTTAGATTAGTACTTGCGGTAAAGCTGCCGCAAGCAATTTTTTGCAAACACATTCCCTGAAACCTATAGCAGGGTATTTCATAGGAATTACGCAGAAAAAGTTTCGTTTCAATTTAACTAAAGTTTTGTTCAAGTCATCCTTAAATGAATGCGAGTTTCAAGCTGTGCATTCACCACTTGGCAGCTAGTCTCTGCTTGGGTTAGAGATGCTGCAGAATGCGGCTAACAGTAAATTTGAATATGGCAACAATCTGCAGTCCAGGCAGGTCCAAAGAAATTAAAAAGACCGTACCTGGGTGATTGATTGGGTAGACAAGTCACAGTTCTGTTCGTCCACCATCCACGCACAGATCAAAAAATTGAACAGAATCGTGGCTGGGCTACATTTGTTACCGGCCATTGCGGCCAGAATAATTAAAGAGTGGCATAATTCACGTTGGTTTCATTTTAGATTATGTTCTTTAACACTAACATTTTTGAAATCTTTACCGTTATAACTCCTTGAGCGAAACTGTGACGGTCCCGGCAGTTTTCAGCTTTCATATCTGTTCTTTATCCCTTAAATACAATTGTACTTCACACAACCTGCTTCACTTGGTTTACGTTTATTACTTTTATATTTTAAAACGTTGAAAAAATTGTCTAACTTGAATGAAGTTGCAGTTTGCAAAACGTCAAAGTTCTTTGAAAACGCATCAATGCTCATGACGTTTTATTGTCTTCCGAGTTGTGAAGCAAAGTGAAAATATTCTTAGCATCTTTGTACTAAGATTTTTGTTAAATCCTGCAGAAAAGGAATTCTTACGTCGTTTCATATTTTGTTGAAGATTTAGAAAAATTTGGATTTAATCTTGTGGCGCATGCTTATTTAAAAAAAATCGCTGCTCACCGTATTGACGTATTGTTAAATGTTCTTTTTAACACACTAGCCACTACGAAGGGCACACACATGCTGCTGTTTCTCAAAACCAAACAATGGTTAATGGAGACTAGGCCCCAGACATGGATAAGACAGTACGTTGGAACCCTTTTCAATTTTGAGGTGCCTTCCCGCCCTTGATCAGTCACAAATTCCTCGGACGAATGCAATAGAATTGCTAATGTTGTGAGTAGCTACAACTGTGTGGGCTGACAACGCTCACAAACAGGTGTGTTTGACTCTCCCAATAATGCGGCCTCTGCTCTTCGCGCGTCCGAAACAAGGCTGTTAAAAATTGCCCACCTTCAGTTTTATGACAAATACACCAGATTCACATTGCTTTTTTTTGTTCTCAAAGTACATTAAAAAAAAGATATTGCTTTTTTGCTCTCAAAGTACATTAAAAAGAAGACGTTGCTTTTCTGTTCTCAAAGTACATTAAAAATTCAATTTGAGAAAAAAAGATGCACTCTAAAGTCTACACTTACGTACTTCTTTCAACAGTAAACGCAAAGCATACGCAATTGTTTTTCAAAATTTTGCGCAATATCTTTTTTTCAAAAAATATTCTGCTGTACCCATGTATTTTGTTCAAAATGGACATCTCAAATCATTAGACAGGGTAGATGCGTGTGGGAAAGCACCTAACAAATGTGGGAAAGCACCTAACAAATGTGGGAAAGCACCTAACAAATGTGGGAAAGCACCTAACCCCTGATCATGCAACGCTGGGCGTCACAAGACGCGAGGAAGTTTTTAATTTTATGTACTTGGAAAAAACGTTAGAAATATGTTCTTTTATGACTTTGTCTAACTTTCGGAGAAATTCGCATGGTGTGCCCAGAGGTCGACCAAGGGTCATGTCGGTGGCATGTTATGACGTCAACTACGTTTACAGTTTGTGTATCTGACCCGCAAGTGCCTCAGAGTTCTTTCCGTTTGGTTAAAGCCGTGAATGTCTAACCACTTCTGCGAATAGAGAAATCTCGGCTACGTTGGTCCGGCAATGTGATCAGAATGTCCCAGGATTGTTGGCAAGGTAAGTCCTGCTGGCTACGCCCATGGGAAAGCGGTACAGAGGCCGACCAAGGACCAGTTGGAGAAACAACATCTCCAACCTTGCTTGGTCCCGTCTTAGCGTGGAGCGAACAGAATTACTTGAAATTTCTCAAAACATGAAGCACATCGAGTCTTCCCATAGCTTACCCTGCTCAGAGAAGAGAAAATCTAGTGTGAAAATCAGTAAATGAACTTATCGGTGTATGAGTGTTTTCCAAAATGCTCCTTTTAGCCCATCATAAAAAGTTCGGGTGACTCAACAATAAGGAAACCTACAAAGGGAACCTTATGTGTTAATCGGCCAAGGCCATTTCGATAAACGATTTCCAGATTTGTTTCGCTGACAAGTCTCTGCAGATCCCTGGTTACCTGAAGTGTTACTGGCTTCTGGTCTGTGTTTTGAAATATGCAGATGTTTTTGTTTTTTGCAGTTTTTAGATCCCTGGTTGTACTTCGGGTAATCACGCTCTAACAAGACCCTGGGGTATTGTATGTGAAATTAACACAAAATGCTTGTTGCATTTCGCACAAGCGGTGTTTTGTTAAAATAAGTAAAGGTCGATGCAGGAAAATCAAAAATTTTAAACAGACCTGAAGGAGGTCACGTGTTCCAAAAAAAAGAAGTCTGTTTTGGGGTCCATTGTAAACAGCAGAGTATTTCTCAAGCTTTGACCGCAATAACTGTTTCTTCCTGAGCAGGGTTAGAATAATGAAATTTTACCTCGTATCAAAGAAAATAATCGGTCAGAAGTAACGGACCGATTTATTAAGTCAGAATGGCAAGGTTTAGACAGTGCTGACCACATAAAATCAGACATTTGTTTTTAGCCCCTCTGTATTCTTCGTGGCCATTAAAATTCAGTGAAACAAATACATTTATCACAAATCTCGCCATTGACTCCACTAAAAGCCGCTTGTGACTGCGAACCTTGCAAATTTTTTGCTCTGCACTGTTTCCACAAATCATCGTCACTTTCCGAGCCCCGAAGTAAGTTATTTAAAATAAAGCGAAACCTAACGCAAGAGTTGTTCTAACACTTACAGTAAATCAGGGTTACAAATAACAGCTTCATGCACATTAGCTAAATATTATTAGCATCAGAGAGAAGTTTCTTGAGACCAGTAAATATAAAAGTTTATTTATTCAATGCAGCTCCTTCGAAGTAAAGTAAAACAGCTGCAGCTATTCCACCACAGTGGTCGATTTTATTCTTTGCCAAGTATGAGGACTACTTTTGATGAAAGTATCTTGAAGAACAATTGAATCAATGCCCCAACATGTGAGCTTCACTTAGCCAACTGTTTCTAACCAAACGTATGTTTTACAAGAATCCTCAACTCATGAAAAGTAATCTTCATACGTTGGTTTATGTTCAGATACTGGGGGATTGTTCGATATTACTCATACAGGAGAGTGTTCACTCAACACAACTGCAACTTGATGGTCATACTCACCTGGGTGTGGTCACACGCACTTGCTTTGCCTGCTTTGGTGATAAAGGACGATGGCGTCGGGTGAGTCGATTGGAAACAATGTGGATAAATATGATGCATTTTGTTACCATCAAACACTATAGATTACTGTTTTTATGCCTTTGTTCAATCCAGACAGCTTCTTCTTTTGATCGTTCTTTTGCACAAGAGAAATTAGGATGAATATTAGACTTTTTAGCAGAAAAGCTTTATATGTTCTAAGGGTGGTAGAATGTTAAGCCTAAATCGTTACATTTCAGTGGCTGTTTACATGATCCGGAAAATAGAACTAACGAAAAAATATTACAATTATCCTGTGAAACGCTTTGCTTTCCACCTGCTTTTGTCAGGTGTTTAGTCGTAATTTATTACAATGAAACGATTTTGTAAAAATTTAATGTTTGAAGGTATTCAAGGCCTTGAGGAACTTACATATTTCCAATTGTTGAGAATCTATCTACCATAATGAACTTTTGTTGTACTTTTGAATTGAGTGTTATAATTGCATTCTAAATATTTCTGAGTGAGATATCTATATTTCAGCTGTTAAAAATATTGGTGCTGTTAACGCATGCCCAGAACGATCCTTGCATTAATGAAGTTAAGCAAAATGTGTGAAATCACAGACGAATATATGTCCTATACTCTCTGCATCACACACAGGGGGGCAGGGCCGGATTAAGGGGGGGGCAACGGGGCAATTGCCCCGGGCCCCCCGCTGTAAGGAGGACCCCGTGATGAAATGTATTTGTTTCAAATAAAATACTCATTTGAGAAATTTCGTAATTCAGAAGCAATACAAGAATTCAACTCTATATTATATTCCTATGTTGCGTTAAGTATCAAGGGGACAAGGGCCCCCAACAACAACTGATTTATCTACAAATTTGACTGTCTGCCAGTTTTAGTAACCGCTATTGAATAGCCTGTAAGTATTTTCGGTTTTGTTGAATGCATATATATTTGATTTCACTGGTGACTTTTTCTAATAATCGTTCTTTTGGCATGGGTATGACTCTCTACTCGTGCATCACGCCCATTGCACAAATGTCACGAAAACATTACTATTCACGTCACGAAATTCACGTCACAATGTCACGAAAACTACTACCCACGTGATAAAAGCTGGTGGTTGCTGACTGGCGTGACTGCTGTTTAGTATCAATCAACGTTGCCGCTGGGGTCAGTCTTGTTAACATCAGATTGTTGCCTTCTTCAACATCAGATAACACCAAATTTTTACGCTACGGTTTCACATAAGCTACATGCTTATGGTTAACAAACCTAACAAAGAGCAAGTACCCTCGCTGAATCCAAAACAGAGCGAAATATCGCCATTAAATGGAGAAGTCGTTTATGATTTCCGTAAAATATTTGTTTCAACGCAGCGAAGAGAGTTCTTTAGTTTGAAACGATAACCAAACACACATTAGGGTCAGTGGCTTAACTGACAGGGGGCAAAGAGCGACCTTCCCCTCTAGCAAGCTCAATGTAAAAGCTAGGCCCTCTCCAGTTGACATATTGATAATTAGTATTCTTTAGGTTGTTTTTTTGCGGTTTTGGGGGGGTTTTCATTTTTTTGTCAAGTACAGACATTCACGACATCCAGAGATTCAGTATCTTTCTTAACGTTTTTTCTGAGTTTTGGCTAGTGGGCCCCCTTCATCTAAGCTTTGTCCCCAAGGATCAAACCTCTAGTTACGCCACTGATTAGGGTGAGAGATTGATGAAAGAAACTTAAAAATCATGAATCTAACTTATTTTCGTCCTGAAATGAGAGGAAATGTGGAAAAAAACAAGAATCCAGTCAACATCAGATTTGTTGCCAAAACATCAGACATCAGAAATTTATCTGAGAACAGCACATCTGATGTCATGTTAAAATATCAGAAGTGGCAACACTAGTATCAATGATCCCGAACTTTTGGCGCTGTCTCGAGGTCGCGGCAACCGAACTGCACCTTTGTTTCGTCATAAAGGGTAACGTGTGGTGGAAACGCACTTTTCTTCCGATGGCTACTATCGTTGTGTTACATCATAAACATATGAAGCTATTCACGCCATTTACACCACATGTCATTGCGTGGTCCGTCAGAAAAGGTTTCAATCAGTCGATTCGTAGAACAAAAGAGCAGAAAACGAGATTGCAATGTTTAGCTAGCGCGATGCCGAAACCTGTAATGTCTCAGGAGCTACGGAAAACCCAAAGCTTCTAAGAAGAACAAACGCAAGGATCTGGCAGCGTTGGCAAAAACGTCGCGACTGAATCGCTTTTTCTAGCAAAACTTTCAAGCAGCAACGTTTCAAAGCAGTGGCGTTAACCAGAGCACCTGAAAATTAAGGTGAAAATCAAGACATTAGCTTGGAAACAAGTTTCACACTCAGCCTGGCTGGCCATTTTGACATGTTTTTATCCGGTGTCTTTCTTTGTAATCTCAGGTTTCTGCTTATTGTTCGGGTGAATGTTGTTTCTTGCTGAGTCACTCTTTAGTCTGTGAAATATTTTTTCCTAGTAGAAATACACCCTAGTATCCATACCACAAATTCCCTTCTTGGAGCTAACTGTATGTGAGTTTGAGTAAGCACATTCTCGACTACCGGAAAAAACAAACGGGAACCTTGCTAATCACCGAAAACATTACTTTTACAAATGATGACGTCATTAATCACGTCATAGGGGACCTCCAGTAAAAATTTCCCCGGGCCCCCCTACCCTTTAATCCGGCTCTGCAGCGGGGTATCTGTGGGCAATTCTAGAAATTGCATCTCCCAACATTACAGAAAGGCACCTGCGTTTTCGTACAAGTTCACGTAAGACCAAAATGATGATGACTGCTTTGCAGTTGCTTCTTTCTAGGTAAAAGTATTCTGAGGTATCGTGATTGAAGCAAGCTTGTTTTTGAAGCAAAGTTACTTTTATTGATCGCTCCCAACTTCTACTTTCGCTCTAAACGGCTGTTAGCACTTACCATGGATTTCCGCTGGCATTGTCGTGGTTGCATATCATAGTATTCTTGTGGCTAATGTAGTTGAAAAGATTTTCAAAAATTGAAGGAAACGTTGATGCTCAACGTTCTCATGGCAATTGTCTCCTCATGATATAGTAGCCAATTTTTTCCTGTTTTGTGTGTCACTATAAATGAGAGATGTCAGTTAATAGAGAAAATTGAAATTAGAATTCCATTATTCCACAAATTTTATATCAGAAATTTAATCTCATTTAGAACCACAGTAAGATAAACAGAGACTTTTCTTTTGAGATAACAAAGAAACGGCTAGACTAGGATTTTATGCTTTAGTTCCAAACAAATGAAAACGTAAACCGATAAAGATTTGACCTTCCTTGATGTAGATGGGAGAAAGTTTAGATATGGAAAATAGGATACATCTGGAAGTTTGATTGTTTCTAGAAACCACGCAACTGTGACATGAAGGAAGGTTAAAAGCAGATTTCCTCAGAAAATATCCAGTGATGAAAGCAGTGTAACAAAATTCATGCAGTGAAAACCTGGTCAAAATTTGGGCTTTGCTTAAAACGTTAAAACAGCGATGTCATGATATGAACGAACGAAACTCTTTGCAGTAATAAAACCAAAAAGACAAAGTATTAAAAAGCATGAAAAGGGCGAATTAAAGATCACAGGGAAAGGGTTACATTATAAAAAGCACAAAAAAGAAATACATTGAATTATTTATACGTCATTCGTCAAAGTTGCGTCTGCCTCGACTCAAACAAACACCCGCACACAAGAAATCGTAGACAAAAATTTGAAATCAAGCTTTTACATGACTGGTATTAGACTCAATCTTATACAAAATGAAATGAGGTTCTATCGAAAGAATATACAACTCTAAGCAACAGCATGTAGTTTCATGGAATGGGCATTCATCATTATAATCACTTTCTTGTTTTTTTTTGCTATTATCTGTTGTTCAGGTGAAATGGGAACAGTTTTGATCGAAATATTTCTCGCTTACGAAACAATCACTATTATGCACTTTTGAAAACAACAAAAAAGTAAAGTGTTATTATTTGGTCAAAGGTTTGAACATGCTGTTAGAAACCAGTTCCTGCTGCTTGGAATTGTTAGGATCCAACTTGTCCAATTTTCAGCGACAGACGAACTCCCGAAATTCCGCTTGAATTACGTAGGCATCAACAACAGATTGTTATGCCCTTGAGCCTGGCCCCGATGGCAATGTTACCTTACCAGCAAAACCAAAAACATTTTTAAAGAGACGAAGGATGGTTATGAAAGAGACTGTAAATCGGTTCAGAAAATTTAATTTTCCCGGTACTGCACATTTTTCGTGACATGATAAATCCGCCCACCTTGGCAATCTTTCCCGAATTCTCTGCGAAATACAAATTGATTTTCCCTGAAACAATTGAATCCTGCTTCTCTCGCTCAATAACCACTTCCATCAACGAAGAGGCCAGCGCTTCAATAGTTTTATCTTTTACATTAAATGTGATTGGGAATTCGCATTTGAACGTTTTCGGTGTCCTGTAGATCGTTCGCTTCCGTGAATGTTTCTGTTCAGCTGTCAACGGCTTTGCGGGGCTGAACTCCTGCCTAGATGCGTTGTTACGCAACACATTTCGACAAATGCGGTTGCTGCTGTAAAAGTTGCCATTGTCTGCAGCAGTTAAAAACTTCACGTTTTCTGTAGACATTCGAGGAATCAACCGACTGGGCTCTGCTTTCATCTTTTTGCGATAATCCAAACTTGCACATATCTGCATTCAACTAACTTCACTCCACAGGTGAAACAAGCAAGAAATCAATCGCAAATTTTAATAAGAAATCTATTTCACCTAATAGTACACATTTTCTGTCCTTGCACCTTAAACAGATTCAGATTCTATCGCTGTTAAAAATGTGCGATTGATTCCTTGCTTGTTTTCACTTGTGGAGTGAAGATACTTGTCTGCAGCAGATCACTTTTGGCTCAAACGTTTGCTCTCTGAAATAAAGCTGCAGAACCTGTTAAGAGGAAAAACATTAGAAGCTTCACGTTTTGTGAAAACAGTATATTATATAACCAGTCTATCTCATTCCTTTTATTTCGCTGCGCAAATGCAGTTTTAATTACATGGCATCACAGCAGTAATCTAGATTAATGTATTTATTCTAATGCAAGATAGCACTAGAAGCAAAGATTAGATAAGTTTTATTTGGGAGGATATTCTGACATTTTCTCTCGCATAATTCTTGAAATCTGATACTAATTCTCTCGTTATTAGTGTTAATTCGTTAATTCTTCGTAAAATCTTTTGCCATTAAAATTTCTCCAAAAAATCAGCAGAATAAAACAACAGATGTTGCAAAAAATGTAAGTAATAAACTCAATTCAACCAAAATGTGATGATCAGAACTTGATTTTTTCTAAAACTCCAGCACATCTTTTGAAAAAGAAGGCGGTATGGCAAGAAAACTATAAAGCAAAACATGAAACGCATGAAAACCACTATTAACCTGGTTTTCTAGGCAGAGAAAAGAGTGAGGTCGGTAGAATTGGTTCCAAAAACTTTTCCGATCTGTTGAGCTTGATAAGCAAAATATTGAACTTAGTATGCAAAATCATTTTGAGTGTACAGAAAACAACGGTTTTTCAGTGGAATTTTTTCTTTTTTCAAAAAGCCTCTATCTCCCAGAGTAGAAGCACTTTGCTCTGTCCCATTCCCCCCTCCAGGTGCGCAGCGGGAGCAACGTGGAGCCTCCAGTTGTGTATAGGTGGGGGGGGAGACTGTCGCGAATTTTTCCAACGGGACTGACTGCCTGAAGCTCCAGAGCGGTCCTTGGTATTGCGCGCGATGCGCGATGGTTTGATTAATATCTCACATTTCCTGGTAGTTCGCGTCAAAATTTATACCATAGAACAAACTATTGAACAAAACGGATATACCGTTGGACAAAACGGATATACCGTTGGACAAACCGATCACGCCATTTCTGCAGCAACTTTTGTGGTATATCAAGGTGTATCACGGGAATGTGTGGCTGTGGGCACATTTATGTTGGCAAGACCTTGCATTGAGTCAATTGCAAGCGCAGTGGTACGGCAATCACTGCACCTGAAAAGGTGAGGTTATATATTGCGCTATATCAACTCACACGAAGTTTTTGGTCCCTGTCTGCCACAAACTCCCCTGGCCAGGGTTTCAAATATATAAATGCATTGACGTGGCCTTGTAGGCGTTTTTCTGCGAAAATATCGTTGATATACGCCGTATATTCATGTTCAATGCAAAATATTATGATAGACATTATCTGCTGCTTGTTCGATTCAGACACCTTTTTGTCAACACAAGATCATTACGTTGTTTCCTGCACAACAGATTGTTTTTTATTAGACTTGCATGAAATCTGAATCATTTTGTCGATAAGCAGCTTGCTTAAAAAAGTGAAGGCTTTGGAAGTAAGAACAAGCAAACTGAGGATATGTGCTTTGCTTTTGCAGCAAGGCATTATTGAAAAAGTTTTTTAATTATCGCAGATACGAGAAAGAACTGATGATCTGCTCCTGGAGAATTAGTTGGTCACGGACATACAACGTTTGTCTTGCGACCTGCACCTGCTTTTTACCCATTCCAATCATCGCTGTTTGTTATTGTCGACTTTACACGTAAGATTTGTGAGCCTGTCGTTACAATTTCTGATGACTGTCGAAATCAACGAATTTAGCCAGAAAATTTTGAAGTTCCAGCCAATTCCACAAATTCCACCAATGCCATCGCTCTTGTGAAACCCTTCAAAATGACATTTTATGAACTACTCAACCGTGGTGTAAGTTATTCAAACTTCGGAAGGCTCTCTTACAAATAGGTATTGCAGACTTAATACTTATTGCACCTTTGAACAGAGCAACAACATTAACTTTACAAAAATATTGCTATTTCAAGGAATAGACTAATATCTACGTTTCATGATACCTCTATCTTTCTGCCACATTTTGCAACAACACCCGAATTATATAAAACTTGCTACTTTCTAGACAGGGCCGGCCCCAGCAGGTGCGCGGTCCATTGCAAGACCTAAGGGCAGGGCGTTTGAGAAGTGGTGTTATGACGTCATCGTGCTCAGTCAACCGTGCTACGACCTTTTTGATGAAGACGTTTTAGCAAAATAACTATATGAATATCAAAATAGACAGCAAGTTATTGGAGTTAATATGTATGTATCAGAAGTTTCTTTTTTGGATGGGCGTGGCGCATGTATCCCCTGACTACGCCCATGTTTATGACCATAGCCTGCTGCTGTGGTTGACATTAGACCGTGCACCGCTACCACTCCTAATTAAGCCGAAAGTTGTAAAGGAAGCTCTACAATGGAGATCCGAGTGGCAAGTGCAAGTGCAAAGTTACTTCAATCAAACCGAACTTACAAGCGAATTGTGGAATTGAACTTGCAATGCAATTACTTCACTCACGCTTAACGGCACTGTCGTTCCAAGAACAACTGACTTGGAGAAAACTGTCAACATGAACTGACTGCCTTTCTCGCTTTCGGTAACCACAATCATAGACGCGTTCTTGTATGACGGAAACGTTTGGATGCACGTCAACTGTTCGCTTTGAGACGCAAATACAAGAAAAAGCCACACTTCACAAGAGAGCAACCTATGAATCCGCTCAAAGTTCCCCAAAATCCCAATTTTATAGTTATTAGGCTTAGACTTGGAATGCAAGCAGTTCTGAGTTTTCTATGAATTAGAATTGTGATGTACAAAGATTTTACAACTATACACGTCACAGATGTAAAAATGCTTATCAAACCCAAGATAATGCGCATGGTTGATTGATGAAATAGAAGCATATAGCCGACCAATATCATTGTAAACAGGAACGAGTGTGCTGGATAACATTTACAGCTTTTGCCTTCCCAAAGTAACCTGTACATTTATGAACCTGAACTTTGAAGTAGTGATTTTTCCACGTATTCGCGCTCACAAGCAGGCACAACACAATGAACGTTTGGTGGAGCGGCAAATGATAAACGAACTTTCACGACCGGAACAAATTTGTGGACAAACAAAAGTAGGCAAATGTAAGTGTGAACACTTTACAAAATTTTGCTCTGGTTTGCATGAGATTTTTGGCTTACCCGTGTTCTACCTCTCATCTTTTGTCGTTTGTTTCAATGTCGTAGAGTTCATTTGATTTGACAAAATATTTAAATATGTAATCTAATCTATGTTAAAATCTGTCATGAAGCAAAGCTGCTGGTCTTAGTCAAAATGCAGCTGACCCGCAACCAGCCAAGAGCTTGCCAAAGCAGAAGGGTCTTTCAAGAATTGAACAACGTTACGTTGACTGAACTACCACCAAATTATTGCAACAGACACTTGTCGTGGCCTGTTCATTGCAAGTTGAATCACTATGCACCTTGTTAGCAACAGATGTACGTCTACTGAATTCTTAACTGGCTTCAGTAACAACCATGTTCCATCCATAAAGAGTGGGACATGGTGGAGCGTAGACATAAAGCCGTAGCATGAGAATTGAGTACGTTTCATAACCTTCGACAGTTGGACGAAATTCATCGGTGGTTCAAACGATACTAATTGTTTGCTAACAATGATATTTATAGGCCGTTTCCACTGAATTCCCGAGCGCAAGGAGTACCTGGCATAAATGATCCACCTTCCCAACATCATGGCCTGGCGCGTGGCCGCCTGAGGCGCGTGGCCCAATGCAGCTGCTTCGATTGCATCGGCAGGCCGGCCCTGTTGCCAGACACTTGTGAAGCATAATATCTGTGACCTCGTTGAAAGGCAAAAAACATTCATCAAGTTCCATTTTTTCACATGCGGAAACAAAGATATATCTTAAAAAAAAAGGTTTTTCTGCAACGAAAGACACCATGTATGATTTATTATTATCAAAAGTCTGCCTAGCATTTATTTGTATCGTCCTTCGCCGAGCAATCACCAGCACTGCATTCAGATAAGATGAGACTCACAATCATTTCAGCGGAAAAAGTAAGTTTGTCGCATTGACAGTTGGCTGCAACTGCATTTCAGGTGTTCAATGTAATTGCAGAACTAGCGAACAAGAGTCAAAAGAATATAATAAATGTTTGCTTTTGCTGTTGCGCTCAAAAACGATGCCCATGTCTCGATCAGCTGAAAAGTCAGGCCTTCATCAGGGTTCATGACAGGAACTGAAAATACTAGAACAAGTCGTTTGCACATTAGCAGAATGATGCAATAACACTTGACTAGCTTTTTGCATGACGCTTCCCCAGGGGCGTAACGACGGGGGACAAGGGGTGCATAATTCCCCAGGCGTTCAATTACGATGGGGGCGCGAAATCACTGTGGTTGGCGCCGAAAAGGCCCAACAATGTCAGAAGTACTTTCTTCAATACACTACATTTGCTCCGGTAAGACCTCAGGTTCGAACATGGAGGCGCCAAGCTTGCTTCTTGCCCCGGGCGCCATCTAATCTTGTTACGTGCCTGCGCTCACACAAAGGCAGTGCTTGTCAACCGGGTGTATCGTACACCCCAGGGTGTACCAGAATTTTCTAGGAGTGTACCACCGTGATGGGATGTACAGGGGTGTACCAGGTGTATGCTCTTGAAGAACAATCGCATTGTCTCACATTTAATGTTCTTAGCTCTAGCTCAATTTGTTAACTTTTTACAATTTTTGAAACCGTATCTATCGGAGAGTGTGAATTCATGATTTGTCCCTCTTTTCCCTCCAGTTTGTTTGTAATGTTGGCCAGGTGACCATAGCATGATCACGTATCCTTCTTTTTACGTCCAACGCAGCAGTTGGGGGTCCATAGGTAGGGAAGGTTGGGAACATTGCTCTAGCTTGACTTTTTTGTAAGCGATAACGTAACAATCATGCTTTTCTTGGCAATGACTATTGTTTTCAAGCAGTTAGTTGGAGCTAAGCGAGAACTAGGTAGCACCGAGAGCAAGTGAAAGAGCTGTGCGTTAATTATAACTTCACAACTTTTCAGTTCAGATTTTGAGCTATTATCATCCAATACTTTTGAAAGTTTTTGCATTCAGTTGTTTAGCCTCAAAGAAAATGGACAGACGCAATTTTTTTAGAACACCTTAGTTGCGAGAGATAGTTATGAAAAAGAGCATAGCAACGGTCAATGTAAAGATTTCAGTAAATCAGGGGAGAGTAAGGATGCCAACAAATCACATGCTGAATGCAACGCAACCCACTTTTCCGGGAGTGACGTCGTGAATCAGCAGCATAGGCTCCTGATGTGAAAGAAGCTATTCAGACTAACAAAGTTGACATAGCAAAGAAATGCAAATGGCATGATGACTGCATCGCGTGTGGATTTTATCGCACAAAAGAAAAAATGTTGAACTCATATCCTCCAGCGAATTGCCTGTTTTGTACAACCGTATTTGGTAATAGTAATTTGGTTGCAGGACATTTCAAAATAATTGGAAATCACAGCACCATACCCATCAAAATCAGTCGTGACATATTACATGCCGCGGAGGGCAGTGCAAAAGACATTATTTGAGGCATCTCTTGAAAATCATTGCCGACAACTTTCGTCTTTTGAAAACAGTGTGGTGAAAGAATGAAATGATTTAGTACTTGCTTCCCTGAAAATGGATTATATCCTCACGCAAACAAAACATCCGTATGCTGAGTTGGAATTTGTAGTTCTTCCCTGTCTTGAAATTACCGCTGGCATTATGCACAGAGGAAAAAAGCTGTTGATAAAGTAAAACAATTCCACTATCAGGCAATACAACTAAACGTAGATGCCTTTATATTTCAGAAGATTTGTTCAAATAACTTCTTCACAAGCTGCAGAACCCTCAGTCGTTTCGTATTCATCTCGATGAAATAACAGAC
>Ga0210059_1000969_pt1 | contig 41099 bp, 24 predicted proteins | sample Ectturendosymbi2_FD_188042 | JGI IMG/M metagenome (GOLD analysis project Ga0210059, IMG submission 188042) | Ecteinascidia turbinata endosymbiont from Florida, USA - Sample 2 (SPAdes) (version 2) | ecosystem: Host-associated > Tunicates > Ascidians > Unclassified | place: Key West, Florida... | reverse complement strand
AGATCGCCCATTTCTCACCCGCACACACTTGGTCTTCGACGAGGTTATTCCGATGGGAAGGCAGTAGGCAACACGACCGGACTCCGACGAAGATTGCATCCGCATTGGAGAATTTTCCTGCTACAATCATTATGCCGAGCGCTTGGCCAGACTGAAGCAAGTTCCAATTTTTGGGGTCTTGGCATGACCCGGCCGAGATTCGAACCACACGAACAACGACCTACCAGACATTAAGCGAGCGCTCTAACCACTAGGCCACGCGTCCGGTAAAACGCTAAACGAGTCCGAAAACAGTGGGTGTAATGCAGCCCAATATTTGATTACGTTTTCCTGGGACATGCGGCATCCGTTATTTTCTGACCAAACGGCGTCCGTTTTAATCACTTTTACAACAAAATCGTATCTGCGCAGCGAAACATACATAGCATACAAATTTTGTACAAGGTACTTCCCAACAACTGCTTTTTAGAGGGAAACTTTGGTTTGTACGTAGAAAAGTCATGCGCGTTTTAGATCCGTTTTTCTTCATATCAAGTCATGGTATAGAAATACTTTTCACATATAAGGTTTACGATGTCATATTTGGCCAAAACGTTTTACACTTAAAATCACATTGATATTTTAAGGTAGTAGTGTGCACAAAATTTGCTGCGCATCAGGTAACCCTGGGTAGTAGAATGCCTCAATGTTCTATTTATAGGCTTTCAGGGACATTTTTGCAAAATAACTCCGGCACCATTCCCTTTGTCTCCGAAAATCAGGAAAAGTCATGGAAATAGTGGCGGATCCAGGGGGCAGTTTGGGGCAACTGCCCTCTCCAAACGTCTGTGGCGCCACTTTGAATGGCGCAACTTTGCCACGGATGTGCCCCTTTTTGGTGCCCATGGAAGTAGAAACAGAGATAAAAAAGAAATCTAAAATAAACAACTTTTTCGCTTAGTTGAATGTCAGGATTTACGTGCCGGACTTTACCCAACCTCTATTCGAATAGCGGGAACAGTGCTATTGTTTCGTAATAGTACCACTGTTTCGTTACTTCTTTGCCGCGTGAGAACTTCCCAGGGTTTCCAGATTGGCTTTTTTGACGCCAAATTTCATAAATTTGACTTTTTTCAGAGGCAGCTGGCGTCCCGTAGCCACGGGGACTTTGGTGGGCTTAGCCCCCCCAAACAAAGCTCCATGCCCCCTCAAATTGAAACATGAAACGCTATATATCAGTGGAGTTTTTGTCAAGCCCCCCGCGAAAACGCAAAGCCCCCCCGCAGAAACGCAAACCCCCCTATTGAAAACTATCTGGCGACGGTTCTGGCTGTTGCCAGTGCAGTTCGTGAGTCTACAGTCTGTCTGCATCGTAGTTTTGAAACATAAAGGTGAGTGGATGAGTTTCTTGACGGAACTAATCCCCGGATTGAACGATAATGCAGCGTGTAAAAATATATAAGTCTATAGATGTATACGTTAGCAATCAACTTGCCGCTATGTAACAAAAATGCATTGAACGTGCTCGATTAGCTCAAAGATTTATGACCTAACTATGCGGTTGTGCAACTCCTCACTCCATATACATGGACAACGCAGAGGAGTACTGAATTACCGCTAGGGGCGTAACGAGGTTAGATGGAGCCCGGAGCAAGAAGCAAGTTTGGCGCCCCATGTTCGAACCTGACGTCTTTCGGAAGCAAATGTGCTGCACTGAAGTATTTATGACATTGTTCGGACTTTTCGACGCCTCCCGCAGTCATTCGGCGCCCTTGATCATAGTGAGTCGGCGCCCGGAATTGTGAACCTATCCCCCCGTCGTTACGCCCCTGATCACTGCGCGCAGCGAAGCGCCTCAGCAAACCATGGTACTCAGCTCTAACCAGGGACATATGGGGATCTTTGGCTTTAGGGGGGCAAAATTTTCAATTCGCCCGAATTAGGACGAATAGGAAAGTTTTGCAGGGCGATGATTCTGCTTAAGCAACTTGCCCAAACATATCGGGAAGTTTTTCCTGAAATTTTTTGAATTTTCCCTAATCTTTCCCCCCACCTCGTACGCCTACAGCTCTAACGCAGAAACTTTGGTAAAATAGTAGCCATCAGCAGCTTGGTGGATTGAATAATTGGTTTTATGCGGTCATGACAATTTTTGCTCGACATTTGAATATTTGCAGTCCAAAATTGGTGGAATGACGGCGCCTTTTGCCCCCACCTGGCTATGTGCCTGGAAACCGTGACTGATGTCTGTGTGGTTTTGATCCTTTTGTTGCAATTGCAAACCCGTAGACAACTTACGCTGGCCACGAAAGACACGTTTAGCATGGTTAGCGAAATCTGCAATCGACAGAAAAGTGCTTAGCTTATTGGTTGTTAGATCATTCCGTTTACATCATATAAATTTGAGCAGAAAAGCAATCTTCTGGTGAAAACTTTAACTTTTTTACTGATGACTGTCGTCTTGGCGAAGGTAGGTGGTTTTAAATTTGTGATAGGCGGATTCTCATCTGTGTTTTCTGGCCTGGCTGGATAGAAGCAGATCCATCGCCATATCAACAGCATTGGGGTGGTTTTGAGTTTGTTCGGGGGTTTCGTAATAGTATACAATGAATTGAAAATGGCATGGGGAGGCTAGAGCTTGACTTTGGAGGTAAGTGTGAATTTGGGGTGCTCAGCCCGCTTGCTTCCACTTGTGTTGAACACCGTGTCACAACTTTTTTAATAACCTGGTCTAGTGGAATAGATATTTTTTTCTTCACATCAGCAATCCAATGTCGGAAAATGTGGAACGGTATTAAACACTTGATTGAAAATCTACCTTTATAAGTGGCGTTAAATGTATTTTAGGGCAATATGCTAGGCCCAGTGTGAATCTATCATGCGATTATAAGATCGTTTTTCACGATAGCAAGCAGAGATACCTAAAATGGGAGTAGTGTCCTGGTTTGCCTTTCATTCACGTTTTGTTTTTCAATTGTCGCTTCAGCAATAAATAAGTTTTTCATGTACATGTAAATGCGCAAGTTTCGCTTGGAAACGTGATCGTCACTTCGCTTTTTATTTGAGTCCTATCGTGGGACATGAGTTGTCACTTATAAGTTTAAGAAGAACCCTTCTACTTCTAACCAGGTCGGGAATGCTTTTCAGGTACTATTCTTCACTGATTTCGCTACGGATAACCAAAACAGTGGCAAACGCTTGCGCGCAGCATGCTTTTATACCTTCAAAATACATTTTATACGTAGATATACAAGATATGTGTAACTTTTGAAAAATGAGGCCCACTGTTTCAAACATTTTCTGAATTAATGATATGAAGCGCTTTCAAACTTTGGTTATTCCTGCCACTTTTAGTCCTGGTTTTGGCAATGTTCATGGTTGTGGCACAGAACACGTAGTTAGGGTTGTGGTGCATGCATGGGACACACAGTGCTTTGGTGAAAAACATAAAGGGAATTGTAGAGTGGCAGAAGAGTATAATGTTTCTTGTAAAAACGGCAACGCGAATAAACATGAACGCAACGGTACGATAAAAAAAGCTGAAAACAGCGGTGGCCACGGTTGCAACCAGAGGCGGATCCAGCCAGGAAGTTTTAGGGGGTCGATTTCAGTAATATTTGGAAGTCAAAACTCATAACGGCTTCGCTTCTGTAAGAGAGATGAAGTGTATTCACAACACTGTCGTGACAAAATAATGGACGGTAAAATAGCTTTATATCGCGAATGTTGTTTTCCGAATTGTACAGAATTATATGAATAAAGTTCTTTTCGTAGGTTTTACAGGGGGCGATCGCCCCAATCGCCCCCCTGGATCCGCCCCTGGTTACAACAATATTTGTGCACTGCAGAAAAAACAATATATGCGAACGTAACTTTGGCTGCGACAACGTGAGTAGGTATGCCAGCCATGACAAAGTTATAGATTCGTGACTTACCCAGTGATCACCACGAGGTCGGGATTGAATATACATGCCGAAAAAGCGTATTGAATCAAACGATAGCAGGGAAAACAGCGTCCCTTTTAGTGATTACGCTATATCAAACAAGATGTCAGCGTAAAACGTTTTTCACTGAAAAATTTTATCATTTTTGTGCAACAAGCTTTCAACCAGCCAATAAAGCAGGTAACGACGGTTTTTGCTGCAGTCTTTTCACTTAACAAAAGGCGATGGTCTGCAGAGCATTCAAAAACCTTCTTCAGAACTGCATCATCAGGAAATGTCGATCATATCCTTGTTGCTGCGCGCGCATTAAAAATTTTCTGTTTCGTCTTCCAATAAAATGCCACATCCACCTCAAAGAGTTGTATTAGGCCCAGAGTGTTGCGACTGCAAGAGTGCCTGTAAAAGAGGGATAATTGCGAAAGGTGTCGAAATTTGTGTGCACTTCCCATCAAGATCACAAAGCTTACCTGAAAGCTTCCACAACAGGCAATATTTTCTACGCATGAAACGCTGCAACAGCATCAGCACTCCATACTGTTGTTTCGCTAACCATTCAAACGCTCCGGGGACCGGTGTCAAGCGAAATTTGACTTGTGAAATTTCTGACTTCACGCCATGTGCACAAGCACACGCACCGATTAATGTTCTACATATCAAATACGCTGAGAAAACTGATGATTAGGGCTTAGGGTTAGTGTTTAGCAGGTTTTTTTAAGGTGTTTTAGGGACCCCCCGATTCGGGTCCCTAGAATCAGAGAAAATTTCATCGGGTCGCTAGAATCAGAAAAAATCGGCTCCCTAGAATCAAAGAAATCGGATCCCTACAGGTCCGTACCAGGCACCTAACATTTTCCTTAAGAAAACTGTGTTTAGGTAAGTGTGCAGGGTTAGGGTTTGGGTTAGAAAAAGAAATATAATTAAGGTCTAACACAAAATCCAATAATTTTCAGTGGTTATTCCTGTATTGTAGCTTGTTGTGGTTATCTGACATCTAACCAAAAGGTTTTAATTTACACAACATACTGTACATCAAAAAAGTAATCGCCAAACTTTGTTCCTTTGCTCTGAGAAGCAAACTAACTGAAAAACACTAATAAGTCAGGAATTTCGCTTGATATCGGGCTGGCTGTGGCTGTCAGATGTTCGTTGTGACACACAGTAAGCATTGTTACGTCATATTTTTCTGAGATAACCGAACCAACAAGATCACTTGTTTTATTTCTTGTAATGGTTGCCCACAGTGTTTAAGGTATTTTGAGAAACCGAAGCGATCTCTCTAATTTTTCCAACGGTCTCTCAAAATACAGTAGAAACTCGCTTTACTACCACAGTCAAAATACAGTAAATCCTTGCTTTACGACCATCTAGGCCAGTGGTTCTCAAAGTGGTCGATACCGACCCCCAGGGGTCAATTGGACTATCCAAGGGGTCGATAAATAGTCACGGGGTCGAATGGGGGTCACTGAATAGTGCCTAAGTTCTAAGAATATTTTTGGATTGTGTATTATTTTATCATGCATTTCAAGTAAAAAGCACTGAAATTTATTTTGACACATACTTTGCTTGTATTAGTAACTGTTGGGCTAGGCCACGGGGTCTACAGAAAATTTATATACTGTAATTGGGGTCAACGCGCAGAAAAGTTTGAGAACCACTGATCTAGGCATTCAGATAAAACGGTTGCAGTCTCTTAAAATATTTTTGCGGTCAGCAAGGCCAACCCTTAAAAAAACCTGACTGCTCGTCAATTGCGTTTTGATCATAGAATATAATTTTGCCTAAATGGACACAAACCGTTTTAGGACTGTTTGTTTCATATGAAAGCCACTTGTTTCGATACCCGCTCTCGTACTTGAGAAATCTGCCAGTATCCAAAAACAAGTTTTGCCTACTGTATATGCAGACAATATGAAAAATTCCTTATTATTTTGAAAGGATCAGTATACTTTTATAAATTAACATATTTCGTTTATTTTCGTCGTTTGTTCACAGCGCGAATAAACATAACTTGATATGTTTATTTGATGGTACTGTTGGTATTGGGAAAATGTTTCTGAAATTTCAACATATCTTTTCCAAGTGAGCAAAGAAACCAGTTTGAAATACAACGTGTGCCATCATAAGGATGCTCGCAGAACATATACGAGAGTAGTATTTAATTTAAATTTGGAAGACTATGGGGTGGACACTCAGTAAAGGTAACGCATATAGCGCGTCCAACCTTGCGATCACCAAACAACTGTGTTACAACTTAAACGCGTCTTGACGAATCTATATCTCCGGCATTTGAAAAAAAACGTATTTAACACTTGGTTTACTGTATCTTGCGCTACATTTAATTTACAAAACAACTGGATTTTCGCGGTTTTTCCACTACCGCTCAAGTTCCACCAAAATGAAAGTCTGACGATTGAGGCACTTGTTTCTCTATGTGCAGGCAACATTGCACCAAAACTCCAGCACTCACAAGCATAACATGTTTTCTGCGGTTCCTGCATGCTCCAAAGCAGTGCTTGCCAAACTGTGAACTGCCGAACCTCTACGAGAGAGGATGATCACTTTCAAACATTTCAAATCTAGCCGACGCAAGGGTTAAGGTCACCGATATGCCTAGTCATCAGTAAGCCTCACGTTGCATCCCTTATTGAATCTTAAGGAAAGGCGTGACCTACACATTGAGTCCATGCTCAGCTGCAGGGGCTGTCACAGTGGGGAAATATTTCCCACTTGTTTATCGGTTACCCACTGCTGCACTTATTGCCTTGTATGGCTGAAGAGCTCAGTCTGCCTTAAAAAAGACTATTTGATCAATTGATCCATAGGCTCTATCAGGCGTCCTCTCTCCGGGCCAGAGTGGACCTGAGAACACAAGGCCAAGGGGGCCATGCCCTCCCAAATTTCTAGCATATCTTGTTGATTTGTGCATTGCGAAGCGGTGTCCCAAACAAAATACTGCTGTTTGCTTAAAGTGGAAGTATTTGTCCCCCCTAAAATTATGGGCTGGCTACGCCACTGCCTGAGCATAATAGTTATATGACTACAACAACCCGAACAACGGCTACATGCATAATTCCTGTTGTCATTCACGGGAAACTTAATTGCAAACGTAAAAATAGTCATTGTCATTACTGAGGCAGCTTTCGAACAGGAAGCTGCCCATCTTGCTTCAGTTTGCATCATTTGGTGAACATTTTCATCCAAACTACGATGGAATGCAGAGAAGTAAGTGTGTTTGATAGGAAAACCAAACGAATAGCCTACGCATGTTTGTCAAACTTTTGAGTCGGGATGAAGCGCAAGTTTGCATTGACTTGTTAACTATAATTTAAAAATTCAAGATATTCTTTTTTGTAGTTCAATTTATTGAGTGATTAAATTTAATACTTCTTAGAGAAACTTGATATTCTAAATGGGCCGCATAAAATTTCTTGCCGCAATGAATCAGTGGCAGGCTTTTGTACCATAATGGTCTCAAAACGTGGCTAAAAAGAATGTGATCCTAAATCACAGTGTGAAAAATATTTCTGTTCACCCAAAGGCTCAGAAAAAATTCCGATGAATTCAATTACGAGCAATTACCATTTCAAGGATTACGAATGACCGATTTGCTGCTCCCTCGTGCGGAATTTCATGCAGTCGGGGAATCGTCGTTCGAGTGTTTTGAACCACTTCAAAAAACTTGCGCGGACACGGTGATTGATACAACCATATGATGTTCTGCATCATAGCAAACAAAATCAAACCAAGCACAATTGCATGTTGCTTAATTTTTTCGTTTGAATTTCAAAAATTTACTCCGTGCAAATATCACGCTGTTCCGATCGCAATTGCAGCATTGGCATGTATAGGCCTCCTCGACACACTGGAGAAACGTATTCCTCCAACACGGAATCACGTAAAAAATCATAACTATTTTTATGTTAGCCAATTCACTTTTGCATTGAAACTGCTTTTTTAGTCTTTTAAATAGGTTTGTAAAATTTGAAACACACCACTGTTTCACACTTGTAGAAACCTATCAAATTTTTGTTGTAGATTCATGTAAGTCATAGACAGGGGAGAAACAAGGATATTGATGGTGTATATACTGTACTTGTTCAGAGAAGATACTAAGGTCGGAGAAGCGTTAAAAAGGGATAGTTACATAATAAATGAAAAACTTCAATCGCGTTTGGTTAAACAGACTGCTTGGGAGCTTCAAACGACCGGAAGCAGACCACCAGTATAGTATATCATTAGTAATAACAGGAAGCAATAAGTATAGGCAATTTATGAGCAAGCAGATTTAAAAAAAAAATTGCTTTATTCCATTATGTCAGCTGTCATTATTACCTCTTTACTGATAAACAGCCATTTTTTTCTGGGGTTAAACAAGGCTCAGTAAAAATGGCGGCTCAGTTCTTTCAGCATAAAGTACTGTGTAGCGACGGCCCAGTCTTGTACGGACAACATTGTTTGTTGCGTAACTGTTTATTGTAATTAATGCGTGACAAGAAGCGAAATGCTGTGTTGTAACAAAATCTGGTGAGTAAACGAATTCCTTGATGATCATACGCAGCGCATCAGGGTGAGCCCGATATCGTGTATGATACTGCTGAGTAAACGATATCCGTCGCCTGTGTCAATCTTTCGGTAAGCTAATGATCGACAAACATGTTGCTTTGCTACGATTGGCCCGGCCTGCATCACCCCACTTTCTCGTGATCAAGGGCTTCTTTGTATTTAGGTACAAAGTTCGTATTCTTCAGCAAACTCCGTCACAAAACATACGTACCGAAAAAACTGTTTCAATTCATGCGAGTGGCGCTTAGCTCTCGGCCATTTTTTAAACGATAGATTGTGGCTAACATTTCAGAATGAAATTTTGTCCGTCTTCTTAGGTATAGAAAAGCCAGTCACGACTACTTTTGCCAGTCAAGCCTGGTGATAGAATTTTTTTGTTTATACGATATGGCGTCAAACTATCAATTTCTGCAAATTAGTTGAGTAATATCTAGTTATTTTATGTGAGGCAAGGTCACTCCAAATTTTTCATCAGCAAAAATACGAGAAAATTTACACGAATAACCCCAATGAAAAATCGGACAGATTAAAAACTATTTATTCTGTGTTAAAAATGTTTTTGAAAACTCAGAAGAATATGGCACAATTCTTTAAATTTTGGTAGTGTGTTGTTGTTAATACTCATAGGAATTGCTGGTAGTAATAGTACAATTGATAAATGTGAGCAACATACCTGAATGTGAATGTGCGAAGTATCAGCAAACATAATTGCAACTGCTCTGTTTAAGTGCAGCTGTATTTGTATTTTTTGTAGACTTAGGAAGTACTGGTTTTATCAAAACAAGAACCTATGTTTTGCAAAATGCTGAGACTTGCACTTTTCACCGGATTATTAATGATTATGGTAAGATGCAGTTGTAGGTGGTGTACAGGAACAGAAGCATAAACTTATAGAGATTTATAGCGAAACTTATAAAGATTGACAAGTTTGTTTTACTTTGGTAATGGCTGTCAATCGTGACGTCTTTTACAATATAACCTACCTATGCTATGGTTTCTTTGTAGACCGTATGCTTTTCAGAAACAATGCTTGACAAACTAAGGTGAAGCAGGTTTGCCAATATTTTTGCCAAGTGATTGACAGTCTCACTGTTTCGTGCAAATAAGTCTATAGCGTGCCAAATAAGTCTATAGCGTTTATTAAGAAGTAAGCATAAGCTTTTAGATTTCAGTTCTCTTGCATTATGGCCTGTTTTGCAGTCTGTGAACGGTGATGACATCATTCGCGAACCCGGGTGGTGCTCTCTTTTCGATTCTTGCGGCTACAATCATCTTTTACCAGGTTCAGAGAGAAGAGGTACCAAGTCAATATTGATTTTTTAAAAAATAGAATTTTCCTAAAAGATTTTGTACGTTCGCAACGCACAGTGTGTGTGTGTGTGTGAGCGAGCGTATGTTGAGTAAAACAACTGGACAATTTTCTTCTTGTAGTGAAAACATCCGCTTGAAAATATTGAAATTGTCAAAGGATATTTTACTTTTGATGGCTTAAGCATTTTGTGTTGTTGGTAGCAGTGGCGTAGGCAAGATGTTTGCTTCAGGTGGTGTAAAATATTATCATTCTAAACCTGAGTTTAGTAAAGTGCAAACCATTCAAAATTATCACGTTCGTTGTCTTTGTGCTCGCCTGATTTTGCTGCAGAAACTTTGCGTGTAATTGTGGGATTATTAGGTTTAAACTGCTCTTCATGAAAACTTACGCAAAATATTTAATCGCCCCAGCAGTAACGCAAACCAATTTTTGGTGGCGAATCCAGACTCGGCGTTTCGTGGAGTGGGGCAATCAAACAAGAGTCAAAAGATGTTACCTAAACCTAATGTACCTGTTCAATGTGCAGAAATATTTCGTAGTTATGTAATTTTTCCTTGAAACAAAAGTGAAGAGTATAAAACGCGAACACCACCAGACCAAAACCAGTCAGCCTTTGCCAGAGTTTTTGAAAACATGCTAGTCTTGTTAATTTTCGTAATTCGGTTCAGTTTTCTCTACAAACGTGGAAGGTTTAAATCCATCAACAAATTTCTTTGAAAAACACATAAAATCAATTATAAAAAGATTTTCTAATGAATTCAAATCCTACTCTTTGGAGAGACTAATTGCTTGAATACAGATATGTGCAAGTTTAAATTATCGCAAACAGAAAAAAGCAGAACCCAGTCGGGTGATTCCTCGAAAGCTTACAGCAAACCTAGAGCTTTTAATTGTTGGTACAATTTTGTCCTAGAGGAAAGGAGGCAGGGCCCCAGTGGTCTCTTGAATGATAGCACCTGAAACATTTTTTTCAGTGTCTATACTTTTTTCAAACAAAGGACGGAAACTTTGCTTGAAATAGATTTTGCTACCTACTTTGCAAAACTTTATCTGGGTTGTTGTTATGTCAAAGAAAAAGTAATGAACAGGATCGACTGGTGTTTTTCGAATTAAAAATATATTTCAAAGGCAAATTATGTGTATTAAAGCAGGCGGGCTTAGAGATAGGTTCGTATGATATGAAAACATAAAAGAGTGAGCCAAATCTAAAATAATTTCACTGCTGAACTTTACTACTGAAGTTTAAACTCCCCTGTTGTTAAACGTTCCAAGTTTAGGTGTCGCATAAAAAAAATATCTGCAGCTTAAACCTGGCCCTCATTTGGAAATCCAACCCCGTCTGTACAAAAAACTCAACACATTGAGGTAATTTAGCCAGCTTGTGTGAAATGGCAAGCATTTTGGTGGAAAGTTTCGAAATAGGAGCGATGTGCAAACGCGACAGCATATGCTAGAATATGCTGAACAAGTAGAACTACGTCGGGGTCACGACTTGTTTTGAACCAAAGGGTTTGAGATTTACTGAAAATTCTTGTCAGCGTTTAGTTGGAAGAAGAGAATGACACAAAACGAAACCTGGCATACGCGCATTCGTTGCTTGTGCGCTTCGGAAATTCACCGTTCAAATATTTCAAAATGGCAGTTTAATTTGCCTGCTGCAACAAACCTAACTTATAGCAAAATTTGAAAAACGAATTTTTTGCCTATTCCAGATAATTGCCACGAAAGTCGAAGGCACTGGTAAAATTACATCAACATTTCTGAAAACCTCGGCAAAGTTGACTTTCTAGCAATTCGCGGCAATAAGTGAAGAGCTGTTGGACAAAACGGATTTGGCTCTTCATGAACAGACAGAACGTTTGGCAAAACGTCTTGTCTCTTCCAAATAAATGCGCTTTCGAACAGCTGTGGTTTCCGTTCCCGACCAAACACCCGTCGAAACTCCCGCAAAAAAAAATTGAGCATTGTTTTTGCAAAGTTCTCCGTGCAGATGTTTGCTCCTTTCAATGTGCGGCTGGAAGATTTAAACATCGTTGAAAAGTCGACTTGATCCAACAAATGTATATCGAAAGGAGTTACTGCTTTCAAAAAACTCGGAAAACTCAAAGAGTAATCCACTGAATTTCCCAACGAAACAAAGGCGTACCCAGGGGTGGGCAAGGGGGCCATACTCCCTAATTTCGAACATCTTGTTGTTTTGTGCTTTGTGAGGCGGTGTCCCAAACAAAATACTGTTTCTCACTTTCAAGTCAAAGTATTCCCCCCCCCCAATTTTGGCTGGCTACGCCACTGCATCGAAATGACGTTTGTTGACATTTGAACAAGACTTCACGTTTATTCAACAGGAGAGATCCCGTGCGTGAACAATAGAGAGGCTGCGGTCGTTTCGCCGACGGCCGACCGTGCGTGGTACCAGCGCTTCGCGGATGTGTGTCCAACGATGTTCAACCAACGTGATGGGGATCTAAAAATTTGTTGTACTTTGCATCAAGTCAACACACTAAAAGACCAGTTGACAGCCTCTTTGCTATTGTTCGAACGTTGCCCCAGTTGCATGGAAAACTTCAGAAATCTTTACTGTCAGGTAAACACCAAGCTGGTGAAGTTGTCATCTTTCGCTGTTCCAGATAAGCAGTTGCATCTGTGACCAGGCCCGTAGCCAAGTTTTGAGGTTTGGAGGGGCAAAATACATTTTTAGGGGGGCACGATTTTTGTTTTTATTATATTTTTAAAACATATTTTTCTGGCAACAAGAAAATTTGCTGGGGGGTACGAAAGAAATTTGGGGGGGCACTGGCCCCGAATGCCCCCCGTCGCTACTGGCCTGTCTGTGACCAATGCAGCGAGATAATTCATATTTGAAACCCTGCTCAAGAATTCTGGGTGGTCCACTACACAGGGGATTGTTTTTTGTTGATTTCATATACTTAGAAAAATGTTAGAAACCTGTGTTTCTGTGACTTTTCCTGATTTCCAGAGACAAATGGAATGGTATGGTACCAAAGTTATTTTACAAAAATGTCCCTGAAAGCCTATAAATAGACAATTGGGGTACTCTACTACCCTGCATGTCCTGATGTGTGGCTAATTTTTTGCACTTTACTACCTCAACATTTCAAAGTGATTTTGAATGCACAACGTATTTGGCCAAATATGACATCGGAAACCTTATATGCGAAGTGCATTCCTAGTTCCTACACCATAACTTGATACGAATGAAAAAATGGATCAAAAACGCGCATGGCGTTTTCTACGCACAAACACAAATTCCCTCCAAAAAGCAGTTTTTTGGGGTTGCCATTTATAAAAATTTGTATGCTGTGTATGTTTCGCTGCGCAGATACGATTTTGTTGTGAAAGTGATTAAAAATGGACATCGGGAAGTCAAAAATAGTTTGGTCTGGAAAAAAGGATGTCGCATGTCCAGGAAACCGTAATCAAATTTTGGTTTGCACTGCACCCATCGTTTCCCGACTCGTATCTCATTTAGAGGTTTCCTGAGCAGGGAACTCTGTCTACCATAAGAACAAGCATCCCGCAATGACGTTTCTTCAAAAAAACGAAGTAGCCATATAGCTATGCTTCAGCCGTAGGTGTGCAATCGGTGCGCTGGCTTGTTTTTACTAAAAAACAAATCTTGCGCTAAACTGCATCTACAGATCACATGTTCACCAAACCAGGCGACTTTCTTAAATGTTACTGGCACTTTGAATAACACAGAAGGCCTCGGGAGCACTGACGAAACCATTTATATCTCCCAACGTTTTGCGGAAGGAATGCACTCATCGTGCAAGGATGTTGTTTTCCCTCAAACAAACGGTAACGCCGTGTCTCGACAATTTGAATTTGTTGTGGTGTTTATTTCATATCAGTGTGTTCGGTTCAGTCAGTACTTGCCATCCATTTGCTTTGGAGATATGAAAGAACTGAGTTGACATCTTTCTCATGCATGTGTGGTTCCATTACTTTGAGAACCCACGGAGAAACTGCACTCGTTAACGTGTCGTGGTTGAGTTTACAAACGTTAAAGTAAAACGCGGTAGAATATTAAGAAAATTGCGGCAAAGCACTGTATGGCAAAGCACACATCGGTGAATAACCTGCCGCTGTCACCATAACCAGTTGTTCCCAACCTTTTTAGACTTGCGGCACCCTGCAGAGGAAAAATATATGCGGCACCCCGTTGCTAACTCATAGCAATTTAAGGTTTGATGACAGTTTGAAAATGTATTTTTGAATGATATATTGCGACGTATTAGCTCGCGGCATCCCTGGGTATTGTAAATGACACCCTAATGTGCCGCGACACCCCGTTTGGGAGCCACTGCGTTACACCACAGCTGTCTTCTGAGTAAGCACGAGATGCGAAACTAAAAATCTTCCTCGTAATAACTCAAAAAATATTGGAAAATCTCTATATTGATACAACATTCAACAACGTCTGAAACAAGCATCTTCTAACAGATCCATGGCAAAGCGCTGCATCGCCACAAAATATGTTGAGTTTTACGTTCGTTAATGCCGATAGTTGCTTTATGCAGACAAAGCCATTGCTCTTGTATGCAACGGCTACAGCGGAGACGATTGTACAAGTCAGGATATGCTCAATTTCCTGGGTTCAACTAACAACGGGGTAGCTCCTCTTAACATGGATTTTCACCAGATTGGAAATAATACCGAAGAAACAGCACGTATGAATTTAAAATGTATTTTAAATTCTATAGGTCTTGTGGAGTCTAAAAAAGATTCTGAAGTTTGTACAATCTCTCAAATGTGAGAGAAACCAGCGAAAATTCGGACCGTGTGCTACACAATCACGTGTGTCCTAGTACTACGCAGATTCATTTACTTACATGTTCAAAGTGAAAGGCATTGCGAAACCAATCCACAATTTATGTCAATCAAAATAAGCAAATCACAGCAAAGAAGGGAAAAAGGAAAAAACATATACGAAGGTCATAACAACACGGATATACGAAGGTCATAACAAAACGGAGCAAAGTACATACAAACCTTAAAGGAGCCCATAAAGTCCCTCCAAAATGCGGTAATCAGTTAATTAATTCCCTTGGGGATTGATTTTCTTTGTTTGTTGTTTTAAGACCATAAATTCCTCACCGCAAACGCTAGAAGGCCAATCAAGGGCTCTAAAGATGCGGATTTTACCCTAGTTTTTTTAAACAAAACATTGGACCTTGAGGTTATGGCCCAGGACCTAATAAGAACGGGGAAAAAGGCCTAAACCTATCCGAATTTTGACGTCGTCCATAAAAAACCCAAGTCCAAAACTATCCAATTTTTTATATAATCTACTTGACTTCCCCCATCTTCAGAAGGTTTGCACGTCTCTCTAGCTCAATCGGCTGGCGAGTTGTGGTTGAGTAAAGATTTGCCTTATTGGGTAAATTATAAGTCTTACATTTTTGTTAAAATTTAGGTTTTTTGGCCATAACTTTTGACCCAAAAGTGCTAGATAGTCAATCAAGGGCTCTCAACATTTGGATTCTAGTCTATTTTCCAACAAAACTTTGAGTCAAAAATTATCTCATTGAGTCAGGGCCTAGAACCTGATAAAGTGGACCAAAAAAACTAAAAGTACCTTCTTTGTGGCGTTACCGACAAAAAACGCAAAATCCAAAACCTACAAAACTTTTTTAATCTAATAGACATGCCGCATCTTTAGAGGGTTTGAACAGTTCTCTAGCTCAACCGCGTGGAGAGTTATGACTTGCAGAATTGGCCAAACCGCAGGGCTTAAACATGTACATAAGTCCTAAGATGTCTGTTGTTTGGCGTTGCTCCAGCCACGGAAGGTAGTCGTAATTTTCGCTTGTGCCGACACAGGGTTGAAGCTTGACTGGGGACTAAAGGCAAAATGACCATAAAAGCATTTATTTTCGGGCAATATGTGCCAGTTTGTTCCTGACATTCTTACGATATTAACGCTAACAATCATAGAATCTTCGGATGCACACTATGATCAGTTTTGACAGTAGTTTGTTTCAAAACAGGTTGTCGCTCCTTTCACAGTATACAGCGGTCCGACACTTGTGATCCCTTTTAAACACACTATCTAACCCACCGGTTTAGCCCGTTTGACAAAATTTTTCTTTTACAAAAGTACAAACTGAACAATAAGTAATGGTGTCCCAAAGTGCCTTGTAAATTTCGAATAGATCATTGATGGCACAATTTTTTGCTTTCTTGAAAGGTATATTAATTAAATTTATCCGCAGTGTTTGATAAAATCATTGTATTTTTTAATAGCTCCAGAAGGCATGGGCGTCTTAGACACTTACGCCTATTCGTGTATCGAAGCAGCTCCAGGAAACAAATCTGCTTGCAGCTGCACGGACTGCCAAGCATCTTGCCCCGAGCCTCCAGTTTTTACCGAACCAAGTCCATTCGTGATTGGCAGTGCTGATGGAATTGGCGTCATCATGCTGACTGTCTTCCTTGCATTCACTGTGGTCTTCATATCCTATCTCTTGATCTCATGTGCTTGCACCAGTTCAAAACCCAACGTCGTAGACTTCAGCATGGTTGAAATAGAGCGCAAGATACTGGAACTTGGAACCTTTGAAGGAATGCCCCATGGGGAGCCTTACGCAAACTTTGGCAGACCCTTGGTGTCCAAAGACGATATTTCAGTGTTCGAGCGCCTGGGAAAAAGCACCCAGGACATTATCAGGAAGGTGTTTGTCTGGTGGGGTTCGCTTGTAGCGCGTCGGCCAATTGCTGTGATTATTCCGACGCTGATAATCGTAATCGTTTTGTGCGTCGGACTGAAGTTCGTCATCTTAACCACTGACCCGATCGAGCTCTGGTCAGCCGAAGGCAGCAGGGTCCGGATAGAAAAAGATTACTTCGATCAGCATTTCGGCGCTTTTTTTCGCACCGAGCAAATTATCATGAAACTGAAAACTCCGCAGAAAGGCGCAGTTTATCAGTCGTGCTCAGGGGCTTGGCACAACTTCTCCGCAATTTTTGAGTATCGCTACCTGGACGAAATGCTGAAATTGCAAAACAAGCTCAGATACATGACAGTGGAATACGAAGACGAAAATGGATCTATTCAAAATGCAACGTTAAATGTAAGTGAAACCACCACAATGATCAAACGAAAATAGATTTCATTGCAAAGCTTTACATCTTTAAAAACTGCGTTGTTGGTTGTAGCATCGGGCAAAACGCGTGTAAATTTTAGAGAAAACGACAAAAGCAATTCAAAACTTACCGAAAATGTGGGGGGCCTGCCGCAAACACCTGTGATACTTGGAAAGTTGAAACAGTCACGAGTTGCATGGGGCGCGCCATTTTGTTTTATTGCAATAAAACCTTGGCAAGTAAACGTGTCGCAAGTTCTGCAAACTGCAAGTGCAGCTGGTGATGGAACGCCAGAAACGGCTCGATGTTTCAGCAAGACGCCTAGCGGCATTTTTGTGACTGCTTCTTTCAGGGTTTACTTAGATTGCGTGCCACTGTTACTAAAAGCGAATTTTTTCATGTAACAAGATTTCAAGTTCGTTATCTAGTGTAAATATGTTTTTTATGAGGGAAATCTTCTAAGCAAGTAGGCACGTTTTTGAAAACAAGCAGTTTGCAAAACCCCATTTTTTGTGCATCTCCACATTTTATGGTAACAGCATGCGTTATGCATTTAGCATGTACTCCTTGAAGCTGTCATGCTACTTTTTCTTCTACTGTTCCAGGATATTTGCTTCAAACCGCTTTCACCTGACAACAACAATTGCACAATAACGTCGCTAACTGGTTACTGGCAAAATGATCTCTCTCTTGTGAACGAGACTGCCGAGTGTACCGACAGAATCACGGAGAAGGTTTACCACATAGACTACAGGGAACATTTTCTTTATTGCTCACAGTAAGACATCTGTGATTGTTTGTCCATAAGACACTTGGCTAGAAAAGGAAGGTGTTGCAACGTGCGTGTCGTTGGCATTGAGGCTCGTAAGCCCTAAAAATGTTTGCGCAGTTGTTGAACAGATGACGATTGAAGTGGCTCGAAGTGGACTCAAGAGAGTTTTACAAATTTTTCACAAAGAGGTTGCAAGGAAGGAACCCAGAATATCTTGTGTTTTTTTCTCTGCAACCGCACCCTATTCAAAAAGTTTTAACATGACCGTTTTCTAGATTGAAAGATTTCATGGCGGCAAATCATTGAAAGGGCTGCTTAACTATTTTTGGATATAGTGCAAACTGCACGTGTGTAGTGGTCACACAAGTGCCACTACATGGAATTCGGCTAAGTCAGAGGGAACTGCATCAGATGAATGTGCCTGATGTGAAAGTCGAAAATCAAAATGCCTCGATCAGAAATGACGAGAAAAGCGCTTCTCTGGTCAAATCGGTTAAGGCGCAGATAGAGATCAATTGGCTTTAATCACTTCCTCTTTCGGAAGTTCGAACGGCAAGCGGGGCAGACCGGGTGTTCCGCTTCACGTGCAAGACAATAACTTGTGTAGATGACACAGAGGCAAAAAGAATCAACCTACTCGGGACAGTAACTTGCCTTGAAGAAGGAAAGTTTAGGAAGCTTATTGTTTTTCATATATGAATAAAATGTATCAACGAACACATGCAGATATAACACAAATTGAAGCCATTTTCTATTCGCCAGCATCTTTTCTTGTACGGTTCTCTAGAATGTTGTCTTTGCATAAGTATATGTGATATGCCGTGGCTCGACTAAAGTTAGAACAGCTTGGAAGGAAATACGTGTTGTGCATGGCAAAAACATGAAGTTGTTTTAAAGCGTTTTTGCTCCTTTCGAAAAATGTTCGAAATAGTAAATAGATCTGGCTACAAACTATCTCAAGCTGCTCTAGCTAACACTTGCCTCCTTAGCTTTTGTTAGGTGACTTCATGTTTTCCGTTAGACCGTATAGCCTACCACGTTAGTCTGATTTTTGCAGAGACAGGTTAATAACGCCGCAAAAGTCAAACCACCCACCCTTTTTGAGGATGGGAATCTTTGTTTTGAATTGGTTGCATAACATGAAGGTTAAGTGATTAAAAGTTAACAAGTAGTTGTCCACGGAAAACATGAAGTCACCTACAAGAAGCGCAACTACACATGTTCCCCCAGAAAATTTTACGAATGAATAAACCAAGCATTCATTAAAGTGTTGGTAAGCGAGTACATGCATACATCACATACAACAGAGTGTCTCAATGTTTTTCAACTAGTAGCCCACTTTAGCTGACTATTTTTTGGAGGCCCACTATAACACATGAGCAGATCGTTGATTATGGCGCAATCTAATATACAATGAAGAACTGTTGCATTCAAATCATAACAGCAGCTTGTTTCCGGATCGTACAGAGAAAGTAAAAATAATACCCTGCAGTTTAACCGTGAAATCCAACTGTATAATACTCAACACGCGTTAATAATACGATAAGCTTTTTGTGCCGTAACGTTTTGACCTGCTTCGCTGCCAACCGGTTGAGAAACGCTGATATAAAAGACGCAACATATTTCTTTTCCAAGGTGGCGTGGCAAAAATGTCATAAAACAAATGTGTCATATCAACTAAAACTGAGACATTTGTTTGCACTTTGTCACAGCATTTACTGCATTGTGATGTTGTTTATTGTTAGAGCTCCTTCAACTATACAGGACACAACGGAATTGAAGCAAAGTTGCTTGGGAGACTACGGTGGGCCAATCTTCCCGTATCTTGTACTGGGTGGGCAAGGAGAGGTAAAATTTTCAATTATTGCGTAACGTAGTTGGGTCCATCGTTTCGTTTGACTTTCCATACTTTGGTAACACTGATTCTTATTCACGGCTTTTTATTTCTTTTTATTTGTTCCGAGGACCTTTGACTATAACGAGAAAACAACAGTAATTCTTGCGCATGATAAATAATACAAAATTTGTAATCGCATTTGTAATTCTTTTGCAATTTGGAATTGCAAAAGAAAATTTCAAAAAACAAAATTCAAGAAACACATTTACAGCAGAAGGTGGTGCGAGAAACATCAACCATGCACAGCAAACACGAACTAACCGAAGTCAGTACAAACTTGGCACACTTTAACCTTCTTTGTAGATTAAGTCAGTTGCTTCCTTGGTATTACCAATATGGTAAGTGAGACAGGCACGGGCGTCAGAAGCAGTGAGAAAAACATATTTGAAAGTTCTTTGAAAAATATCAACTTTCAAAATACAGAGGGGCCAAGGCCCCATCATCTCTTTCTGACGCCAATGAAGTCATGATTTATCTCTGTCTCCGGATACGGATCCCTGGATTGGGTTTGCGAAGCTAGCATATTGGCCCTTGGGTCGCTATATAAAATAAATTATCTTGAGTTTGCCAGCGTCTTATTTGGATGAAATGTAACTGAGGCAAACTGCAATGGAAAATCGCCATTGATGAATGGAAAAGTTGTTTCACGATCACAAAAAAGCAAGAAAAATGGCATGCTGCTGTCGAAAAGATAAGACAAAGGAATAGATAAAGGGATAGAGGAAATCGTTTGAAATAAAAAGCATGCCGTCATGAAAAAGTGAATGTAATGTTAACTGTACTGCACCATTTGCCGTTTTATTTTCTCCTACCTACCTGTAATTGCTTTCCTGGTGATCTGTTCAATTTTTCTTTGAGTTGATCAAAACAGGCTATTCAAAAATGTGCTAAGATGTTGCTAAACCTCTAAGCCTAGTCACTTTACAAAGTTAATTTGATTTATTGGAATTTTCTGCAGCCGAAGTAAACTCGTCTGTGTGTCAGGTCCATAGAAAATGAACTACACAATGTAACTTACCTTTTGAGTTGACAAGTTTGGTAATATCCGTAAAGAGTTTCTATATCAGTGACAAAAGAAAAAGTGTCAATAAACCTATAAGTATATTTCTTTAAATGCTCAGGCCCGAATATCCTTCGGGTCTTATAACAGTAACAACAGCAAATAAAGTAATGCTCAGTTCGTAACATAAGATCAGTTTTTTAAACAAACTTGACTGAGTTATTTCAACAGAAAATAACAAAGAGGCAAAGGCAGACGCTTCAAAAAGATTTACAAACCAAATCCAACAACCTCGGGATCAGACTGACCAACAAAACTGAGCAATAGCAAAAACGCATGAATCTTAAATGTGTTGATCATCCAGCAGACTGTAACCTCTTCAAAAATATAGCCCTAATAAATTCGCAATAAATCGGCCATTAACTTTATAATAAAATTTATGGAACTGCCAAGGGGTACCCGACGAGGCAATCTGTTTAATAGCTTTTTTTCGGTGTCCCAGCGCCTTAATTTAATTTGCATGAAATTGTTTTCGCTCAACTCAATGATGAATTTGGACGAATGAGCTACAGTAAAGTTGCTTGAAAAGCAAATATTTTTTGCAGGATCAAGAGTACAGTGAAGCGCCGGCAACCATCATCTCTTTCATTGTCAATAACTATGACAAAAAAGATCCCATGACAAGAATAGTGAAAGCATGGGAACAAGCGTTCCTTAAAGTTTTAAAAGAGTGGGACACTGAGCTCTTCGATTACGCTTACTATTCAGAGGTAATGACGTCGCGCACTGGTAGGAATGCTGTTGAAAGGCAAAATCGGCTTTTAAACGTATTTCTTACATATGTTTTCTGTGCGAGAAGCGCATATTTCGTGTCTCGAACAACAGCAAAGGTATGAAAGAATGTTGAGCGCGCAATACAAACAGCAGCAAGCATGTGATAAACTCGGGAGACAAAAGGTAGTCGCGGTCTGTACTGCGATTGAGAAACAATGTTCAAAAATTTTCGTCAGCGAAGAATTGTTTGTTTCATTCAAAACCTTGACGTTTCCATAGAGGTCGCCCGAAGATGAATTGGAACGATCCTCCGAAGCAGACATAACTATTTTTATCATCAGCTACGTGGTCATTTTCGTGTACATTGCTATAGCTCTCGGAACCTACACGTCATTTAGGCGAATTCCGGTAAGTGCTGATTTTAGAATTACGCAGATACTGACCAGAGGCGATATCGCTTGATATTGTTAGTGAAAAGATCGCATGGGGAAGTTTACCATCATGACAACGCACACTGCTATCGAGGCAAATGAAAAGATCAAGCCTAATTTATACAAAAATTCCGATCTGTACTGCCGTTGACCATCGTAGAAGAGACGTAACTGTGATTAAGATTGTTGTGATTACTATGAAAAATAGTTTTGAACTTGAAACCATAAATATAAAAAAAAAATAGAGCACAAACCATAAATACTGTACAAAGCCATAAATAGAGCACAAACATTGGACTAAACATCGTACATTCCACAACTAGGAGAACAGTTTCACTTCTTGCTTCTTAGGAAATGGTCTGTTTGATGTGTTCTACACGTCATTCATTTGTCATAGCCAGACATATGGTGAGTCTTTTTAGATAGTGATAAGCCTGTTGCCTTTAAAAACCTGTCATTGCCCGTTTTGTTACTATAATCTTTGGACGACGGCAATTGGCGCAGGGCCGTCGCCAGCGGGGGGGGCAGTGGTGCCCGCCCTCCCATTTGAAATCGGTGCCCCACATTTCACGTTTGGCCCCCGGTTGCTGCATACATCCAATACTGTATTTTAAAAATGTGGCCCCCCTTTCTGGTTTTTGGCCCATCCATCTGGTTTTTGGCCCCCCCCTGCTGCTAAATCCTGGCGACGGGCCTGAGTTGGCGGCAGGCCAAAGCCTGAAATGAAATGGGCTTCTCGACGGGGATGCAACTGCCTGTCTATGGGTTAATCTCTCAGCTTCTTAGTTACAAGGTGTTTATTGCATAGCATGGATAATCATCTGCAGTATACATCTTTTAATTGAGTGCTTGGGAGATTGCTCCATTTCCTGCAGAAATGATCCCTGATCTTGCAAATGCTGTAAGAAAGCTTCACGCACTTGCTTCGTTCTGACAAAAGGTTGTAACGTAAAGATTTAGGTGGTTCATTCCTAACTTTTTTAAAGGTTGACTCCAAAGTTTCCCTTGGTGTTGCTGGAATTCTTGTCATTGTATCAAGCTTTTTCGCGAGCGTTGGATTTCTCGGATACGTTGGGTACGAGTCATCGCTTATCGTCATAGAAGTCGTTCCATTTTTAGTTCTGGCGATTGGCGCCGATAACGTCTTCATATTGACTTTGGAATACCAGGTAAGACACATGCTGAGTGAAAAAAATTTATGTGAGGAGCTATCTAGTACTTCTTTAGATAAAACTTATTGGAAAGCAGTTTTATTCACTGATGGTCTGTGAGGATGAACATCGCCCGAACACTACCAGCAGTAATCAGGTTAATTGAAGCTAAAAAGTCACGAAATTGTTATATATTTTAACTCGAGGAGCGCAATGTACCATTTCTGTTTTGACGCTTGCTTTTTAACATTTCGATCAATTCTATTTCATGTGAAACCTTAATCCCTTCAGGAGGTTGTCGTTCTAGAGGAGAGTTCAAAGAATAGAGGGTCAAACTTTGATAAGGCGCAAAGGCGTTTTCTTGAAACAAAGCAGAAATTTAATTTATTTAGACTTTTAGGTAGCGCATGAACGTTGCAAAAAAAATAAAAAAAAACGGGTTGCAGTGTCATGAGAAAATGACTGCAGTCTTGTTGATTTGTTACATGTATTGTAGCAATGGCCGACTATGCAATGCTTCCTTTCGCAAGGATGAATGTTTTAGAAACATTCGGTCTGAAGTTACTTTTATCTCAAAAATGCAATCGTGGCTGTTGTTTTCTACATGAAAGCGAACCGAGAAAAAGGAACACGAGACATCAGATGAGCACATTGGAAGAGTATTTGGCGAAGTCGCGCCCAGCATGCTGCTGTGTTCGCTCACCGAGTGCGTGGTGTTTTTTCTGGGTGCACTGACGGACATGCCGGCCGTCGAGCAGTTCGCTCTTGCCGCTGCCATCGCGATCCTCTTCGATTTCCTTCTTCAGATTACGATCTTTCTCGCAGTCCTGTCGCTTGATGCCAGACGACAAGAGGTAAATGTTGCCTACTCGTAGCTTCATCTGATTATAGCGGTCTTTATAAATGCCTATAGTTTGCCATTCATTCTGCAAATGTTTGAAATTTCAAATAATATCTTTTTCCACTGTTGTAATAACATTCGGTCATACGCGTTCTAAGCAGCAAGTACAGTATTGTAAATGCATCGCTCAATTGTTTTCTGAACGTTTCCGTTAAATACAGCAGCGACAAACTCTCAATTATAGTTAAAAACGCATCCCAGCTGTTTCAACAAGGGTGTAACGGCAATAGTAGCTATATCATACATGCATACAATGGTGCACGCAGCGCTTATTATATTACTGAAAATGCGAATTTTCGTAAAAAGTATATCTATTAAAGAAATTTTATTAAAACTAGTACAAAACGCGTTCCAATTTTGTTATTGCATGTGTGCTCTTTCTTAGCAAAATCGCATGGATTGCTGCTGCTGCTTCAAAGTATCACCAGACGAACAAAAAAGATCGAGTTTCTTGGAGATATTTTTTCACAAATTTTACGCTCCATTTCTGATGAACGACTTAGTTCGACTGACTGTGGTAAGAAACAATTACCTCTCGGTCATTGATGGGTTTTCCAATCCTATGCAGCTTCTTGTTTTTAAGAGCATAGAGTTGCAAATGTTCGGGTTAAGCGGTCAATAATTAACATCTCGAAATGCGCCAAAGTACACTGCTTTCATTCCTTGTCTTTCTCATTTAATTCATAGCTGGACATTTTACACAACATGTAAAAACTCGATATACAATTGCGAGATAATATTCTGGACTTAGATGAGAGCTACATGTAACCTCCAAAAGCTCTATCAGCATAAGTGTCATGGAAGATTGCAGCTTATTGCAGAAACTAGCATTGCTTCTGACATTATTTACACGAATTGCAGTTTTTTAGTGGTGTGATCGCGCTAAGGTTTGATCTTTTGCAAGAACGTACTAAGCATAAGTACAAAAAGGCTTGTTCGAGTTTTTGATAGGCAACATGCAACTTGCAAAACGTGCTTTACTCGAAAGGTTTATTCTTCGCACGCAAAACATTTGACAAAAAATCACTTTTCTATTGTTTGCTTTTCAGCGGGTACCCTTGTGTGTTAACAATCTTGTGTTTTTCCTAAAATGTGAAGGACACGCAACTGTAGAAAACACTACTGGCAAGTACTGACGCTTAGTACGGAACAGGTTGAGCAACAACAATTGAATACGTAGTAGCAACATATAATCAAGTTGACCAAAAAAGAAAACAACTTGCAGTTGCTGTAGAAATGCCAAAAACCATTAATTCGCTTAAGAGGAGTTACTAGAATCAGCCAAAAACGTTTTATATTTGCAGATCTAAACTAACGTCAAAAGCCTCTTTAATTGCAATAAAAATTGTTTGCTAAAATCCTGTATGGTGGAGGCAGACGCGTATTGTCAGCAATGACTTGTAAACTCGGCAGAATTTTATGAGTGCCTTACTTGCTTTTTTAATAGAATGCAATGCGTTTCATGTACCCCAGCAAAATTCAAATAAATTGACTCTTTTTATTGAGTTAGGTCAAGGGTCTCCAAAATATACAATCCGCGGGCCAAACCGGCCCGCGAAGCCATTTCATCCGGCTCGCGAAGACATTTTGTCAATAATGAAAAAATAATATATTGACGAAATATGCGTTGATTTGGTGGAATGTGACATATACCGAAACAATCACACTACATAAGATGCTCGGCTCTCGAAATGTTGTGTAACAGCTTATATGGCCCTCAGACAAAAAAGTTGAGACCCCTGCTCAGATACTAAAAAAATTTTATCGAAACAGCATCACACATTTTACTGCACATCATGTACTTTAAATGAATATGTGCCAAAACGTTTGCATAAGTTTACGATACAAACTTTGCAGTATGGAATTCTCTTTATCTATATGCATTTTTCGCCAGATGATTGGTTTTGCTGGACTGACCTGCTGGTGTGCTTTCCTGACTGGACATATGACTGTGGGATTGAATCAAGATCTCTCTGTACCTTTAGACTCTTACGTCTTAAAGTACTTTGATTTTATGGAGGATTATTTGGATGTTGGTGCTCCTGTGTACTTCGTGACAAAAGGTACAAATGGTGACAAGCTCGCACATATCTGTTTGCTGGCAAACAGACAAGCTTGCCGATTGTTTTAGTGAGAAGAAACTTAGATATGTCCATAAATGTTTACCCGCTGCTTAAAGAGACATTAAATATCTGTTAAACTACGAACTGTGAGATGTTTTATATTAGATGTTAAATGATTGCCCCAGACGACGTTGCTCATGAGTGTCTGCAAGGAAGAGACGCTGTCCCTTTGTGGTTCACTTTCTTGTTGATACTTCAGCGCTTAAATCTCAGTTCACGTGTGAAAAAATTTGGAAATTACACTTGACGACATTTGTATTTGATGGCTTGTTGAAAGTTGACGTCGTGCAAGCAGCGCACAAATATTTCATTTTAACAAATTGAGAGATTTTGATTAAAAACTGGTTTGACTTAAATATACGAATAAAGTAAACCATACATAAAAAATGTTGAAACAGCTCGTTTTTGAACCTTGATTTCTCTTGCAATGATTTCTCTTGCAAAAGTTTTGTTTGGGGTAATGATGGAAGATCCGTGTTTTATAGTTTTGTTGTACTTTTAGGACCTTACAACTTTTCCAATCCAGTCGCTGGAAATCAAATTTGCAGCTACGCAGGCTGCGATACATACTCCCTCACTCAGCAAATCTCTTCAGCGAGTAAGAACCCAGAGCAGTAAGTATACTGACGTACTGCACATTGACCCATCATTTACTTTTTCTTCTGGTCAATCTGAATGAATAAAAGTTTATGCAGTTTGTGAAAAAACTCTTTGCTATCTTCATTTTTCACAGAGGAAGCGGGAGATGTTTTTAAAGTTTCGTTATTCAAATCGCTAAGAAACTGACGTTGATGGAATAAACAATTGAAGCTACAGTATGAAAAAAAATTTGGAAATTACACTTAATGACATTTATAATTGATGGCTTGTTCAAAGCTGCAAAAAACTTCTTAACGCTCTTCAGTATAGTTTGTGTCAAGTAATTTTGTTTTCTTCCTCGTGGTACTTGTTTGGATTGGGTTACAGGCTTCCTCTTGAAGTAACTCCGAAATATGAAAACCTGATGGAGAAATGAAAAACATTTTAGCTTGTCGCAAGTTCGTTTCTCGCAGAAGGCCAAGCATCACTTCTCAGTAAAATAATTTTTGGTTAAAAACTGCTCTTTTTCCTATGCTTGACTGAGACCACGTATTTCCTGCGAAGCTTCAGAAAGAAACTTGCAAACATTATTGTAGCTAAGGTTCCGACTTACAGATGATTCTTGCACAACACCAAATGTTGCATTTTCTCATCAGTGGTGCCGCAGTTTTTGTTGAAATCTTGATTTGAACGTCCGTCTCTGTACAGTACACTTTTCAATGTCTTCAGCTCGGAGTTTAATCTTGTTAGCAAAGCAAGAATAACAAAATGTTACCAGGGCTGATCACACTTTCGATGCAAAACTTTGCAACTTCTTAACCAAGATGAGCACTCGGGTTATAACTTTTTTACAACCTCTATAACCTGTATCATATTTTGATGAACTTTTGGTAGTAATGAAAGGAATGGACCTTCATTTGGTCATAGTTTTGAAAAAGTCCCCCCGGGCTCGAAATGAAATTTTCATAAAGCCTACCAACAACCAGAATAATACCGCTGTAAGGTTAATATCTGTTCAATTATAACATAACCAAAGGCAACTTTCTCTTTAATAACACAGGAACAAAACACATAATCAGGGTAATGATAATGTAAAATAGGCCATTACAACTCAAAAAATGATGATTTTCAGTGTTGGTTAGCAACGATGAATCGAAGTGGAACGTTGCTCTTGTCCTTACATTCAGCATAAACTTCCTGCATCACTTTGATTGCTCGTTCACAGCATTGAATTCTGCGTGGGATATCAATTCTTGATGGCTCTTGCTTCCAGTGTTTTCTGAGGCACAACAGTGCTGATTGGTAGGGCGCTAAAGCCTCCTCTAACACAGCAAAGTCGGTTACACGGAACTTCTGGTCTGAGAACCAGCGGTCAGCCAATGTAATGCAAATGAAGAGACAAACTCGCTTCAGCCTATGCCTTGCATCTGGCATGACTATGAAGGCAAGAATTGCAAGTATGGCTCTTGAATTCCAGCGAGCATTGCCGATGTTGTGAAGTTTTTTAAATTCCACCAGTGCGAATCGGCCATGTTCATCATGGAAGCGCATAACTCTTGTCAGGTGGTAGAGATACCGCGTATCATCTCTCCACCTTGACCGATCAGAAAGTTCAGTTGTTCAGTCCACAAAAGCTTCACCTCTTTGGAAATTTTCTTCAGTCTATCTTTCCTGCTTTTGATATCTGGTGCCATATGTTTAAAGCGGCCAATTACATCTTTCTTTAGTGGCATTCTTGTTCTGTTCGTTAATGGGGTTTGCGCTAATGGGATAGGCCCTCTCACCATCGTGGATTTCTTGCAGTCAATCACATTCTTTTTCCAAATCTTCTTGTTCCTATCAACTTCGCTGTAACTCTTTCCGTGCGACATTCTCAGCCAACCATTCGCTATGGAACAGCCTGAACGACACAAAACGTCAACAATTCGACATGTTAGTGCATGTATGAAGGTGAGAACAGAAACTGAAATTCCAGAATTCTGGGATGGCATTAGGCGTACAACATAACACTAGTTGAACAAAACAGATTTTCCCAACTTTACAGTCTACATGGCTTATGCAGTGAAAGTGAAACTGAAACTCCAGGATTCTGGGAAAGCTGTAGGCTTCAATATATCACTACTAAACAAGACATATTCCCCAAATTGACATGGCCTATAAAGTGAAAGCAAGAATAGAAACTGAAACTCCAGTATATTATGATGGCAGTACAACTTATCATTGATCCATTTTCAGTCATATTGACTGGTAATGGCCCTTGTGATAACTTGGCGCGGTTTCACATTTTATATCATTGGCTGTAATGTGTATTTAATAGTTTTCTGTTTCGGGGGGACTTTTTTGAAAGGGTGTTGAAAATGGAGTTTGGTTTCTTCAATTATACCAAAAAGTTCATCCAATCATGATGCAGTACTTTGATTTTGGAAAAAAGTTTAAAAAGTTCTAACCCTAATGAGCACAGCTACGTTTTAGTTGTGCGAATAGCTGATGAAAATAATGTCTGAGGCAACGTTCTGAATGAGTATATGTTTCTTGTGAAGATCTATTTATTTTGTATAGTCTAACTTGACCCCATTCTATTGCTCCCACGACTGCATATGTCTAAAGAGTATGGAAAACTAAAAAAGGATTTCAAACGTGCAACGCTACAATTACTTTCATGCTCTTCTTTCTAAACCTAAAGCAACGGTATTCTGACAAACTTAAGCAATGGTGTAAGAGGCGGGGGTGCAGGGAGTGCAAGCGCACCCCCAAATGTTCTCATTTGGTGAAAATACGGGCAAAATCTCTGAAAATCTGAGCAAATTCAAGGAAAATCTGGGCAAAATCTGTGAAAACCCTTGCAAAATCCCTGAAAATCTGGGCAAACCCCCTAAAAATACAAGCAAAAATGGCGCCCAACGTGCTTTGATTTGAGAACATGGCGCCCGAAATCACATGAAGACGTTGTTTTTGGAGGTCATTCAAAATTTGGCTTCATGCAATGCACAAACGATGACCCAAAAAATTTGGGGGAAAATTTGGGCAAAAATCCTTCGCACCCCCAAAAATATGCGTGCTCATACACCTATGAACTTAAGTGCTGCAATCGTTGTGAATGCTGCAGTGGCGTTAGAGACTGAATGTTCTGGAGCCCTATGTTGAGGGAGACATTTCACCCATGTGCTGTTAGTTTTGAGCCTTGAAATGCTCAGCTTACTAGGTTCGACTGCATTTAAACTGCCGGAATCGCACGTTTTGCTGTCGTCTTGTCTCTCTTGTCTTTTTGACACTGTATGAACTCTTTCAAAACAATCACTTGCGTAAAGCCGCTGAGAAAGTAAATACTACGTAATATGGTCCAAGATCAGGTCATTTTCGGGTGTTTCGTGTTACAGTAATATTTGTGAAACGCAATGTTAGAGGAATAGTTTATAGCAAAAAATGTGCTGCCACCGAGAGTACTTTTGTCTTTTAAGAGTACTGACAACAGATAGTATCACGTTTAAGATTTATTGATCTCTACAGTTGGAAAATAGAAACCCCTGCTGCTTCGTGGTACGATGACTACTCCGACTGGCTTCCTCCACAAGGCTTGTTGGGAAAAAAGTCGTGCTGTCGTTACAATGTGTCTGATCCGGACGATTTCTGTCCTGCCAGCGATCTAGCATCGACTTGTCGTTCATGTCTCAGTTTACAACAAGATGGGTACACTTCGGAAGAATTCATGAAATACCTACCGTGGTTTCTGATAGACAATCCAGGCCTTGAGTGCAACAAAGGGTATGTTGTCGACCAGTTTAAACAGAGCCGAATAGAAAGCTTTTAAAAAAACTTGCTCTGTGAGAAGTCGCAGCGGAGAAGCTGGCGTACTTTCAGTGGGGTGGTTCTTTTTCAAATGAACGTGGAACAGTACCAGATCAAATCACAATATCAGGTCTAGAGTTCGTATTTATTGACTCGCTGCCACAGCTCTTGAATTTCAGTATTTTCAGGTGCCAAGGCTTGTACGAGAACAAACAAAATATATTGTCTGTGATAACGAAAAAACAGACAAACGGCACGGTTCGTTGAGCACGCGCCAAGAAGCTAATAGCCTGGATTCGATCATCAGTCAGGTCATACCGAAATCTTGAACAACGGCGCTACGGCCTGGCTTGTGCTCGGCGTTAGTGGGTGGGTACAAGGAAACTGTTCACGCGCGGTGCTGCCACTGACTCGCAGCAATAGCGCAGCATTCACTATGAGTGAATTAGCGTGGTCTCCGGCGCTAACAAGCCGGGATAGACACGTCTGACCACCAGGCCCGCAGCATTCGGGGGCAGTTCCTCCCCAAATTTTTTGGGGCCTTCCAAATTTTGCTGTGCCCAGATAAATTTATCTCGAATATATAATAAAAACAAAAATATTTCCCCCCCTAAAATGTATTTTCCCTCTAAACCTTAAAACCTGGCTGCGGGTCTACTGAAAACAAGTAGCCAGAGTTGAAAATTGGGACATCAGATTTTGGGGGTCGGAATTTCTTCTATTGGAATCAAACTCCAAAGATTGAATAAGTTTTTGAGTCTAGCCAAGGTTTTCTATTCACTGAACATGTTCTCCAAGTTCAGTGAAGGTGCATGCTATCTTGTCTACGATTCCGTTCCAGCTACCGCTCTTGTATTTTCCCAATAATTAGCATTCTTTAGCCGCATGACCTTATGTAACTTCCACTCTCAACCTCCTGGTGCTTCACAAGGTGCCAGGCTGACTTGTTCAGAAACAGGTTTCACTATTTTTTGCTCTTCAGGACGTCCTTTTTTCGCCTGGTTCGTTTTGAAAAATCTTATGCTTCGCGCGTGAGACTCGTGTGTGATTTAACAGAGCAAGAAGCCTGACCTTAGTAGCCGCACTGCTGAAATAAAGAGTACATTTTCACTCGTTTATTTACTGTGGAAGCAAGAACGAGGTCGAGATCCACAATGTAATCTATATGTTACTGTACTGAGAACGAGAATATTGCGCTAGGGGATGAAGATACTGTAGTATAAGGAATACAAAAGATGGAGCAAGATTTGTACTATCGTATATTTACCCTACCTGCAGTTTTCCTCTACTGCCTACTTTTCTCTAGAGCAGTGTTTCCCAAACTGTATTCCGCGGCACACTGGTGCATGGGCGTAGCCAGGGGGGCCAAAAGGGCCATGGCCCCCCAAATTTTTAGAAAACATAGTCATTTTGTGCTTTGAGAGGCGTTTTTCCACACAAAATAGTGTTATTCGCTTAAAATCAAACATTTTGGCTCCCCAAAATTTTTTTTCCCCAAAAAAAAAAATTTTGGACTGGCTACGCCACTACACTGGTGTGCCGCTGGAGTGGCTGAAGTGTGCCGCGAAACTTTTAAGTTTTGACAAAACCTTATGCTGCATATCTTGTGAAAAGTAGGTTTTCGCAAGGTTTGTGAAAAGTAGGTTTTCGCAAGGTTTGTGAAAAGTAGGTTTTCGCAAGGTTTGTGAAAAGTAGGTTTTCGATTTCATACAGTATGTGTGCCGCAGCCAATTCAGAATGTATTAGTGTGCCGTAACGTAACAAAGTTTGAAAAGCGCTGCTCTAGAGGAACGTAGCCAGTACAATAGAAAAAATTGCAGGCAAAGAAAGTGCGCCGCAGAGGAAATCACACCTCGTGTATAGAGTTTTACGTAGTGACTAAGCTCATGCTGGGCAACTGTCGTAGGTATGTCCAAAATAATTTTAGGGGGTATAGAATTGCAAAGAGAAGTCCCCGAATGCTCCTCCTGTATAGCTACGGGCTTGGTCCGAAAGGGTTAAAAACGAATATAATGAAACTGAACTTTATTGAATGAAAAAAAGCGAACACATTTTTCACAAATTTTGGGCTCATGATATCGCAGGACCAGGGCTCATTCACAAATGTGGTACACTGATGAAGGCTCAAAAACTAGCCTTATACACTTTTTCTTCAGCAAGGCGCTGGTACATTGTTCAAAAAGATGTTTCGTTGGCTATTATGGTTTAATTAAATCGAAACATAGAGCAACTATATTGGCACTGGAACTATTGTTTGTACTTTTTACAGCCTGCTTTCTGTTATCCAGTGCCTTGTGTCCTTTCGTGGGCCTTTGTTTGGAAAGATCTCTTGTGTAGACAAACCAACACGGTTGTAAAGCCAAAAGAAAAGCCTATTATGGATTACGTATCGCAATTAACGTAGTAATACAAACCGACTATTAGGCTTAGAAAAATGTTTGCCTACGTTTATCGGAGACAAACGCTACGCTTTTCTCTGCACAAGTCTAGGTATTTCTCAGGGGATTAATGAATTAATATCGTTTTTTGCCCATAAATTCTCAAAAACTAACGCTAGATGGCCAATCAAACGCTCTAAAGACACGGATATTCGCCACGTTTATTTTAAAAGAAACAACGGATAGAGTGCCATTTAAACTTTTCTCTCAGGCCTTTGATTACATCATCCAAAAATTTCTTGACCTCCCCCAGTCGTGATGTCACACCAAAAGAAGTTCAAACCCAAAAGTACCAGGATTTTTTTAACCGAAACTAAGAGACTTTCTGCTACTTTAGAGAGTTTGAACTGCTCTCTATAGCTCTACCGGCCAACAAGTTTTGGCCGAACAAAGCCTGAACCACTGTAGTGGCTTTGCTGTTCTTTTGCAACTCCTAGAGTCAACGGCAGTTCATGTAATCATGAGAAGTATTATTTTATTGTAACTTTTGTGTCCGGTAGTTATTTGCCCCGTTGAAAATGAATAGTTGAACTGGCAGACAGATGATCAATGCGTCATTCAAAATTGCAGGGGGCACGCCGCTTACGGGAACGCTGTCAACATTACAAACAATTACGAAGGATCGTCACAAGACGTCGTCCAGGCTTCTTATTTTATGGCTTACCACAGCGTGTGTATTAAGTCAGTGGACTGCACAGACAACTTGATCAGAGCACGAGAGCTTGCAGACAACATCACGAAGTCATTGAAAGAAGCCAATCAAAACAGCAGAGGAAATATCATCGGGAACGAAGATGACTTTACCGTCTTTCCGTACTGGTACGCAGACCCGAATTTTTCATTTTCAGTGTACCGGGCTGTTTTAGTTTGGGGGTGCTTTTGAAAAGCTTGCGTGTTGCGTCAATTTATGTCCGTCACATGTTCGTTGTATGCTACCATGCTTCGGTAGTGTCTCAAAATGAAAAGGTCATTCCATTTCTAAAATTTAACTTGTACTGCATAGAACTAACTCAAACGACAACATATCACAAGTAAAATTGATACAAACTCAACGAAATGACATTAGCCATACCTGTTAGCCTTTCGACTTTTGAAAAGTATCACAGAGACGAAAGTAACGAAAAAGACAGTGGCGAAGGTATGTGAATGTAATGTGATTGCATTGATCTGTGACGAATACAAGAACGACTTTCGTTACCTACCGTGCATCAGCATGTTACATTGCTGTCAATGGGCGTGACTTCTTGACTGTAAAATTCGCGATGATTTTGTCGTATTTATCTTTGTAGTTTATCTTTCAGTACTACACGCTGACAAAAACGAATTTTGCATTTGAGCACGCTTACCAAGAGCAAAACATTTGTTTTTACAGTCTTTACTACGTATACTACGAGCAGTATTTAACTTCAGTGCAAGATTCACTTTTTCAAATTGGAATTTGCCTCATCCCCACCTTTTTCTTCAACCTTTTCCTTCTCGGTTTTGACTGGTATTCCGGTTTGGTCTCGCTAATCACAGTACTGATGATTGTGGTCGACACTGCGGGCCTGTCATCTCTGTGGGGAGTTGACCTAAATGCAGTTTCCCTGATCAATCTGGTAGCGGTAAGTCAATTTGAAACTCCTTGCGGCAAAGAGAACGAACCAGGATTTTTTATATCTTATTCTCAGCCGCATTACAAAGCTAAGACACACAAACGGTTTGAACGTAGTGACTCAAGAACAGAACCACAACCAGTGGGGAAACCAGGCAATTGAATCCTTGGAAATTTTCAAAAATATTTTGAAAGCGCCAAAAACTTTTTCGCTGTCAGGTAAAACAACAAGTTACAATTCCACCCCCCAGAAAATATCAGCTGGTTGTGACCCTGCTCCAGAAGCTACTATCTCGAACGGACCATTACTGAAGCAAGATTTGAGTTGCTCCGGTGCATGTCGTCTAGTTATATGGAGAAAAGGCTATTAAAGTTTGTTTAATTATTAAAATCAAAAATATTGCTTTTCAATCAAGCACTGCGCATGTCAAAATTAGAAATGTTGATGTCTGCTACTTCCACAGATTTTCTTGGGAAAAGACAAAGGATGAGGTTATTTGCCACTTTTTGCGCAGGCGATTGGCTTATCTATCGAGTTTACATGCCACGTGGTTCGCACATTTTCTCTGAACACGAATCTAACAAGAAAGGAGCGGGTCATCGATGCAATGACAACTATGGGACCTGCGGTAAGACATTGTGCAACGGTAATGTTAAAAAAGCTAAGGAACATGTTTTTCGAATATTCGTTTTAGCCCAATACCATTAGCCAAATCTCCCTCAAAACTTGAATTTTTGAAATGGCGCAGACCAGAAAATAATTGAAATCGACAATTGTGAACTGAGATAATTTGTGTAGATAGAAAGAAACGATCATGATTAAACAAAGTTTTCACCTCGTGCAAATTTTTTGCAAACATCTCGATGTTTTTATGTTTCCAGGTATTCGCAGGTGTCGCGCTCACTAACTTGCCAGGTATCATCGTTCTCAACTGGGCAACGGCCCAGCTGATTCAAGTATTTTTCTTCCGCATGTGTTTGGTCATAACTTTGCTTGGAATGGCTCATGGCTTGATATTTCTTCCTGTATTTCTGAGTTACTTCGGTGAGTGCAGTTGACAAGAGAAGTACGACGACTGCTGTGCAAATTTTTTCTGTGATGATTTTGACTTAAGCGAGAATGCAGCAGCTCAGGAATTCAAGAGGCTTCAAAGAAACCTGCTTGATGAACAAAAACTATGCCTGTGACCGCTCTAAACGTCACTAAAATAAGACTCGACTCGAAACCGGCTGAAACCAGCAAGATAAGGTCAAAACTAGTTGTCTAAAATGTAAGCCACATCTGGACCACAGAACAGTGAATCGAGGCATTTCACAGGTACAGATAAGCAAAATTTCATGAAAGGCATAGCATCATATTTGGCGTTTTGACAGTCGCTTGTAAATCGCAAAAAAAGTGTTTCTTACGCAGTAAAGCATTTCTTATTTTATAATCTCCAAGCTTTTATGGAAGAAAGTCCCAAATCCGAAAATGACACAAATTAGTGGAATCTTGCGGTCAATAGGCAAGTAGGTATTTATGCATTTTATCGACTCCAACTATGAAATAGCAGAAATGCTAGAAATACAATAAATAGAACAAAGCATCAAAAAACGGAAAAATTAACTGTATATTACTAAAAGTTAGTATGATTAATGTAAGTGAGGACTTAGTAACCCTGCAAATCGGTGGTGTAAAAATTTTGAACATCAGACTGATATCATCACCGAAAAACAAAAAACACATAGGGTGAAAAGCATGCCTACGTACAGGGAAAGTGGGATGAGCACTTGGAAAGATGAAGTGTAGCCTACTACAGAAAGAAGAGGGCACTATACACAAAATTACAGAAAAATTGGACAAACATATGCATGAAAAATTAACTGGCATATTGTCAAAATAACAGGATATTTTTGTACTATTTCCAAATGAATATGGTCAAAGAGACTTCAAATTTCCAGGAATTTCATATCAGATTCGGGACCAATATACAAAGAAAGTTGAACAAGAGATGTTTCCTTCTTCAGATAACCATCATGAATGATAAAATATATTAGCACAGTCTTGAATTTGCTGGAATGTCATAAAAGTTTGATGTTGAAATTTGCCAATGCCAAGACGAACTTGCAAACTTTTCAGTCAACGATTACGAATGTTGAACCTTTTTCGTTCGACAGATTGTATTTCTGCCGTCACTAACCTGCCAAGGGGCAGAAATGTTTTTCACATTACATAGGAAATTCCTATCATGAATATATAGTTGCACTTGCACATGCTCACTACAAGGACAAGTCACCACGCGGTAAATGGTTGCGACGGTTAGCACTACCGCATTTTCGGCATTGTTTCTAAACATAAAACACTTCTTTAAATGTAGGCAGTTTATAAAGATCTAACAATAATATCAGCTCATGATACAGAACAACAAGACATCTCGGTAAAAGTCAAGGCATTAGGTGTCGAAAATCAGGCGGTCGTGAAAAGCTTCAACGCTTCTGAAGTTGTTTTAGCCTTGTGAAGATTCCGAGGTTGGAAGCAATGGTTGGGGAGCTTGTGATTCGCCAGTATAAGACATAAATGCAACTTCTCCTATTCCGTTTGTGCCACTAGGTCAGGATCAGTGGCGTAACCAACCCAAGAATTTGGGGAAACCAAAATGTTTGATTTTAGGCGAATAACACTAATTTCTTTGGAAAAACGCCTCTCAAAGCACAAAATGACGATATGTTCTAAAAATTTGGAGAAGGCCATGGCCCCTTTGGCCCCCCATGGCCACGCCTATGGTCAGGATAATCGAAGAAGGTTAATGTAAAAAACATACTCGTGCTTTTCAGGTCCTCCTGTCAACAAGGCAATTGTCTATGAAAAACAAACAACACTTCGCCGTGTGTCCAGTCAATATGGTGTGTCGAACAAAGTGTATGTTGATGAAACCAAGTGCAAAGATGAGCAAGTCAAGGACGAGAATGATGAAACAAATGCTTGTCGCTTATGATAAAAGAATTTTCGTAAAACTTGTATGCAAGATAGTATTTGAGTATCCGCCGCCTTCATACGTGACTTAAGTTTTCTTAGAAATTATCATAGCTTTGTAGAAAAAGCGTGTTTGTTCCCTTGCTGCCTGAAAGCAAATTGCCACGAATACGTCTTGCACAATTTTGTAAGACTCAATTGTGTAAAAGCAAAATACTTTTTGACCGTCGTTAATGCAACGTCGCTGATCGCTTGCATAATTGCACATTTACATTTAAGCAAGAAATGTAAAATAAAGCTAGGTACGGCGCGAATAACCGTACACCTGCTGTCAGGACAACAGACCCGTCGTTTGCGCAGGTCTTATGGGGACGCGTTTGTTTGGGCCAATTGTTGTTGTTTGTTTCATAGTTTTCATAAAATTGTTCCATAGCTGATTAAAATTTAAAAGCTTTATAGCAGGTTCCAACCTTACATGTTGTTTACAGTGTGGGGTCTTGAACAATTTTTTGGGGAAAGGGGATTACTTCCAGCATCGACGGGTCTGCAGTAGTTTTTCGTTTCAGTAAGAAACTGCGAAATTAGTTCATAAGAACGACCCTTGATTCAAACAACTACGCGTCAAGTAAATCACTGGTCACAACATTTGTCGAATGTTATCGTTTAATCTTGTCTCATGTTTCCTTATTCGCATTCTTACTTCCTACGCTACACACATTGTGATGTCGCAGCATGCCATCGCATCTTCATCAGTACCAGCAACGCTTCGATATCCTTCCTGTACAACAAAGCACTGTAAATTTTGTTGTAAGAATGACACAAGTCCACCGAAGTAAGGTTGCCATGTTGGAAAAAATTTTTTGATTTCGTCAAAAATCATCATTTGTCAAGATACAACTTGCATTTAGTTGGAAAACTTCTAAAATGTTCCGCACAATTTTTTTCAATTTACTGTCGCTTGTTGTGGTACGTCGGGAAACAAAATAATGTAGCTGTTACATAAGATGCGACTCCTATAGAGTGGCATCGTAATGTGCTTTACATCCAGTAGATAACATCAATACGTGGGTTCTCATTACTGAATCTGGGACCGTTCTCACAGAAACTATGTCTGGTTAGCAGACCCTACTAGTTGCCCGATTACTAATCGCTTCTCAACCGTTCACACTAGAAAGTACACACACCAAAGGAACATATGATTTCCAATCTTATAGACTTTTAGTCACGATGACATATGTTCAAATAAAACGAATTGATACTCACCAAAATACGACGTTTCGTAATATGCAAACACTTCTCGACATTTCACAACGCTCACATACTTTTACAGCTTATTACTATTCTTTAAGTAATGCGACAAGGAGATCGACAATCTATTCAGATCGGTTCCCCTATTCAAGCAATTACTTATGTAAATAAAACTTAATTTTTCGCGTCTCAATACGTCTCAATTTTTAAATATACTCGTTCAGTAACCACGCATTAAATCTGTCGATGCTGTCTGATATTGTCATGCTCACGTTTCACTGCTAGCGAGTCGAGTTTCATTCTAGGCGGCAAGAAGGAATCCTCCAGGCGGAAATTTATCATTAATTAAAATTTTGAATGTTGCTGCTTTCAGTCAAAAGTTGGTGCAGTGAAAGAGTACAATCCGGAGAAGGATCAAGATAGTTTTTGGTGACCACTGCCAAGCTGGATTCGATCCAAGCGGGCCACAGAGAGATGTAACCGACATGCCGAGCAGGAAACGGATGCACACCAAGGTGTGCATGCGTGTTGAGAAGCTTCTAATGACTCTCACCCAAGTGTGGAACGTCCACTGCGGTACGAAAAGGGAGCACTGCTCACCTAAAGGGAGCACTGCTCACCTTTTATACGGCCTCCCGAGGTGGTATGCGGAAGAAGGTGAAGCCTTCAACGGCTGAAATAAGTAAACCAATTGACTGCATCCAAACTGATACAGCAACTTAACGAAAATAAGGGTTGATGATAAACACATTCCAAGCCTGAACAACTTGCCTCATAAACTTTGGCTATTATGGTATAGTATTCACATTTTAAACTGACAAAATTTCACTTTCACGATTTGCTTCTCATAAAACACTCTGGCAAAATTTCACTTTCTGATTTTCCCGAAATAATCTGACAGAGTTTCGTTCGGACATGCCACTGGCTGCAGTTTAACCTGTCAGAGATTAACTCGGACAAGCCAGTTCTCCTGATCGAACTAGTACTTGGACTTTCGAATGACTTTACCGCAGCCGCATGGCTGTCGGCGGAGTGAGTCTTGAAAAAGACTGATATTTAGTCCAAATGTGGCTGTATTTATGCTTGGCGTCTGGTCAACACCTCTTTGCTTCAGGTGTTCTGATTGGTGGCTGTGATTAAAACCTCAGATGATTGGTTGACTTCACAACCACCTACAACGCCAGGTAATTGTCGGTGCTCGGGTTTTTACCTTCTCATTGTCAATTCGCGCTCCTCTCATGTGATTGATTACTTCCGTAGTCGTGCTTGGTGTTAGCTCATTTGGGTTAATGTCTTGTGACTTTCGTTGACGTTTGGTGACGTTTTTATTCGAGTTACTTGAGATTTATGTCCTGGGATAGTCGTTTTCAATTAGGTCAGCTGACCTAATAGTCTGTTTTGATTGGTTGAAATCTCTTAGCCTTGTTTTGATTGCCTCAAGCTTGCAGGTTTTACGGCGCGGTTTGTTTTATGTACGAGATGAGTTGTTACAGGCAAACCTGCCTGTAACATAGCGGAATTATTGCGGGTGGGGACAATCCTAGAATGACACAGTTGTGCAAAAATTTCAAGTTTCCTGTATGCTCTTATACTCAGTTCTAGTTGTCCGTAGGATGTACAGAAACTTGGGGTCGTTTGGTCCCCGATGAAGCATGTGCAACCCGGTTGTGTTCGCGCACCTTCAGTGCGGGATTGATTTTCGAACCTCGGGAAGGATGGATTGTGAGATTTGTGACATTATCGATGTTAACTCCGCGCCAGACAAATCGGCCAAAGAGAGCTCTTACTTTCATGTGCATGGAAGTCACTTATAAGTGTCGCTTGCTTGGTCTTTCCTTCTTGCTTTGGCCGTCTTTGCTCACATGTAGCGGTCGCGCAAGCGTGACTGCTACACCAAACACACGTTCATAGCAATAAAAATGTTACATGCTTCCAAAGAATTAACCCACTTGTTATACATTTCGATTGACGCTGCGTGTGAAATTATCAATACATTATTGTTCATCATGTCGCGGTTGTTCAATGTGTTTCAGGCATCCAGCAGTTGTAGTGAGCAGGCCTGTCCTTAGAAATGTATCAACTGTTTGCAACACAATAGGCCTATATCATTTCAAAACTCTTGTGCCACGCTGAACTGCGTTTCCGCACCAACCAACCTGACTGGACGGTATCTCGTTGAGATTGTGCCACAATGTTCTGCATATTTTAGGATGCTGAAAAGTACTGCAAGAAGGCAACACCAATCTTTTGCGCCACTGTAGTTCCACAGGAAATTAAATGGTATCAGGCCAACATGAAACAATGTTTTTTTTACTGTGTGATAAATTAAGTTTGTCACTACAGTACATGCGTGTGTAGGATTTCTTTTGTGTAGGAACCCAATGTTCAGGTTTGGGGTCTTGCCCAGCGTAGACGTTGCTTGCGAGTAATCCTGTCGTTGCATGCAGAGATGCTGGTTTCCCCAAACGCTACCAACGAGGCAGCCTAGTCGTTGTATGAGTACTGTTCTAACTCCCGACTAAAACTGCCTGAAATTTTAAGTTGCCA